>Ga0209382_10000020_pt1 | contig 194139 bp, 179 predicted proteins | sample SoiMetdeltSBSDD5_FD_187599 | JGI IMG/M metagenome (GOLD analysis project Ga0209382, IMG submission 187599) | Bulk soil microbial communities from a Populus tree surrounding site in Tennessee, USA - Soil MetaG P. deltoides SBSDD5 (SPAdes) (version 2) | ecosystem: Environmental > Terrestrial >...
ACTTCCGCGAGCTTGCGAGCGGAAGCGGCCAGGACGGCCGCGAGCTTGCGAGCGGAAGCGGCCAGGACGGCCGCGAGCTTGCGAGCGGAAGCGGCCAGGACGGCCGCGAGCTTGCGAGCGGAAGCGGGCAGAACGGCCGCGAGCTTGCGAGCGGAAGCGGCCAGGACGGCCGCGAGCTGGGCGTGGACACGCAGACCCAGGACTTCACCGTGGTCGGCATCGGCGACATGTCCGGCGACGTGTTCGGCAACGGCATGCTGCTGTCCCGGCACATCCGGCTGGTGGCCGCGTTCGACCACCGGCACGTCTTCGTCGACCCGACGCCCGACCCGGCGACGTCCTTTGTGGAGCGTCACCGGTTGTTTGACCTGCCGCGGTCCACATGGGACGATTACGACCGGTCGCTGATCTCGGAGGGCGGTGGGGTCTGGCCGCGGACGGCCAAGAAGGTCCCGATCTCGCCGCAGATGCGCGAGGCGCTCGGGCTGCCCGCCGGCGTGGAGACGATGTCCCCGCAGGAGCTGATGCGGTCGGTCCTGCAGGCGCCGGTGGACCTGCTGTGGAACGGCGGCATCGGGACGTACGTCAAGGCCAGCTCGGAGACGCACTCCGACGTCGGCGACAAGGCGAACGACGCGATCCGGGTCAACGGCGAACAGCTGCGCTGCAAGGTGGTCGGTGAAGGCGGCAACCTCGGCCTGACCCAGCGCGGGCGCATCGAGTACGCCTTGGGCGGCGGCAGCATCAACGCCGACTTCATCGACAACTCGGCCGGTGTCGACTGCTCCGACCACGAGGTCAACATCAAGATCCTGCTCGCCGACACCGAGCTGTCCCGGGCCGAGCGCGACGAGCTGCTCGCGGAGATGACCGACGAGGTCGCCGCGCTGGTGCTGCGGGACAACTACGACCAGGCGTGCGCGCTGGGCAACGCGCGGTCCCAGTCCGGCTCGCTGCTGCCGGTACACCGGCGGCTCATCGAGGAGTTCGAGCGCTCCGGGCGGCTCGACCGTACCCTCGAGGCCCTGCCGACCGACGAGGAGCTGACCGCCCGGGCGGAGGCCGGCCACGGCGGCCTCACCTCGCCCGAGTTCTCGGTGCTGCTCGCGTACGTGAAGATCGTGCTCGAGGACGAGATCGGGTCATCGTCACTGCCCGACGAGCCGTGGACCGCGGACGTACTCGCCGGCTACTTCCCGACCCCGCTGCGGGAGCGGTTCGCCGAGCAGATGGCCGGGCACCGGCTGCGCCGCGAGATCGTCACGACCACGCTCGTCAACGAGGCGGTCAACCGCGGCGGTACCTCGTTCTTCTACCGCGCGGTCGAGGAGACCGGGGCCGCGCCGGAGGACGTGCTGCGGGCGTACATCGTGGTGCGCGAGGTCTTCGGCCTGCGCGAGCTGTGGCAGGCCGTGGAGAAGCTGGACAACAAGGTCCCGACCGACGCGCAGACCGCGGTGTACCTGGAGACCCGCCGGCTGCTCGACCGCGCCGTCCGCTGGCTGCTGCAGAACCGCCGGTCGCCGCTGGACGTCGAGGCGGAGATCGCCCGGCTGCGTCCCGGGGTCGCCCGGCTGCTGCCCGAGCTGGGCACGCTGTTCCGCGGCCGGGAGCGCGAGTCGCTGAAGGAGCACCGTGCGGCGCTGGTCCAGCGCGGGATCCCGGACGCGCTGGCCGATCTGGCCACCCGCCTGATGTACGCGTTCGGCCTGATCGACATCGTCGAGGTCGCCCAGACCACCGGCCGGGACCTCGCCGAGGTGGCCGGGGTCTACTTCGTGCTCTCCGAGGAGTTCCGGATCGACGACCTGCTCTCGAAGATCTCCCTGCTGCCGCGCGAGGACCGCTGGCAGACGCTGGCCCGGATGGCGCTGCGTTACGACCTCTACGCCGCGCTGGCCGCGCTCACCGCCGAGGTGCTGGTCTCCACGCCGGCCGACGACCCGCCGGAGGACCGGGTGGCGCAGTGGGAGCAGGTGAACTCGACGTCGATCTCCCGAGCACGCACCGCGATCGGGGAGTTCAACGAGTCGCACGCCGACCTCGCCGCGCTCTCCGTGTTGCTGCGCCAGATCAGGACGTTGGTCCGCACATCTGCGTCGATCTAGGCCGGAACCAGGCCGGAAAGGCGTTGCGTACGATGGCCCCGGGATGCCGCTTCGACAGCGGCTCCGCGGCGGGCCGCCACGAGCGGCCGCGGAAGCGGTGGTTCGGTCGCCAACCGGACGCCGAGCCGGTCGCGGCCCAGGTGTGCCCGACCCATGATCCAGCAATGGCCGCTATCCGAACGCGCCGGCCAGCAGGTTCGCGACGGCGACCCGGTGCTGGTCCGGGTTGGCCCAGGTCCAGTTCGGGTGGGCCCGGTTCGTCAGCAGCACGAGCACGAGCCCGCGATCCGGGGCGACCAGCAGCGACGTGCCGGTGAAGCCGGTGTGCCCGAACGTCCGCGCCGAGGCCAGCCGGCCCATGAAGAACGGCTGGTTCAGTTCGACGCCGAGACCGTGGGTGGCCGTCCGGTTCGGCCGTTCCGGATCCACGGCGGGCAGGCCGGGGTTCACGTTCGTCAGCATCCGCCGCACGGTCGCCTCGGCGAGCAGCCGCTTTCCCTGGTACGTACCGCCGCCCAGGAGCAGCTGGCCGATCACGGCGACGTCGGCGGCGCTGGCGAACAGGCCCGCGTGTCCGGCCACGCCGCCGAGCGCATTGGCGACGTCGTCGTGCACCACACCGCGCAGCAGCCCTCGGGACGAGCGCGCGTCGGTGGCGGCCAGCCGGGCGGACGCCGCGGACGGGCTCAGCCAGTGCAGCGGGGTGAACCCGGTGTCGCGCAACCCGAGCGGGCCGGTGATCCCCGACCTGACCGCCTGGTCGAGCGGTTGGCCGGTGAGCTGCTCGACGAGTTGGGCAAGCACCATCAACCCGACGCTGGAGTACCGGAACACCGTGCCCGGTACGGCGCCGGAGCTGAGCGGCGTGGCCAGCACGGCCGCCCGCCGTTCGGCCGGTGTGGACAGGCCGGAGACCTTGGCACCGACGGGCAGTCCACCGGTGTGCGCGAGCAGCATGGAGATGGTGACCGCCGCCTTGCCGGGCCCGTCGAAGGCGGGCAGGTACTCGACGACCGGCGCGGCGAGGTCGATCCTCCCGCGGTCGACCTGCTGCAGCACCAGGATCGCGGTGTAGACCTTGGTGACCGAGGCGAGATCGAAGATGGAGTCGGGGCGCATCGCGACCCGTTTCGCCGGCGGCAGCTCGACCGGACCGGCGGCGTAGCGCAGCGCGTGCCCCACCGCGACGTGCGCGGTGACCCGGCCGCGCACCGAGACGAGGGCCACCGCGCCGGCGTACCCGGGATGTTTCGGGTTCTCCGGGGTCGGCGACAGGTACCGCTCGAGCAGGTCCTGCAGGCGGGCCGGGTACCCGGTCAGCCCGGGTGAGGGGCTCGGGCCGACGGAGGGCGGAGCGGACGGTGCCGGGCTGCCGCCCGGCGGCGAGGCGCTGGGAGCCGTGGCGGCCGCGCCGCGCCACACCGGATCCGGGCGGCCACAGCCGGCCGCCGCGGCGGTTGCCGCGCCGAGTCCGAGCACGGTCCGCCGGGTCAGGGGCACGGGCACGATCCTGGCATACGGTTCCCAGGGGCGCAGCGGCCGGATCAGGTCGGAGAGGTGAACGTGTTCGAGGAGAGTCGCGTCACCTCGCGGCGAGCCCGAGCGCCTCCGCCGCGGCGCGACCGTTGGCGTGGCTCGCACCGTACGTGGTGACGAAGGCCCGCGCGCCGGCCGGCCGCCAGCTCGACGGCCAGCCCATTTCGACCACCACCACCGGGTGGACCTTGGCGAGCGTCTCGACGAGCGAGCGGGCCGGTGCGGTCCGGTGCATGTGCCGGCCCACGACCACGATCGGGCGCCCGGCGGCCACCTCGACCAGAGCGTCCACAGTGGTCTCGTCGGCCGCGATCCGCAGCTGCGCGGTGTCCCCGAGATGCTGGCCCAGGCCCCACGGCACCTTGCCCTCGGCGATCGTGGAGTCCGCGTACAGTTGCACGACGAGCGGCTCGTCGAGCCCTTCGACCGACCCCTCGACGCGGACCGCGCGGCGCGCCGCGGTGTACCCGAGCTGTGGTTCGGTCTCGTCCCGCTCGTGGCCGAGCGTCCAGGCGGCGAGCGCGGCGATCCGGGCCGACGCGTCCTCGAGCCGCTGTGCGGTGAGCCGGCCGTCCCGGACCGCGGCGATGATCTCCGCGGCCGTCGCCTCGACGAGCGCGGCGTCCACCTCGGACCCGATGCAGAGCAGGTCGGCGCCGGCGGCGAGCGAGCGCACCGCGGCGGCCGGGACGCCGCCCGCGGTCTCCGCGGCGCCCTTCATCTCCAGCGCGTCGCTGACCACGACGCCGGTGAAGCCGAGGTCCCGGCGCAGCAGGTCGACGAGTGCGCGGCGGCTGAAGGTGGCCGGCTCGGCGCCGGTCAGCGACGGTACCCGGATGTGCGCCGTCATGATCGCTTTTGTGTCGGCGGCCACGACGGCCGCGAACGGCGGCAGCTCGCGTGCGTGCAGGGTGTCCAGCGAGACGTCCACCAGCGGCAGCTCGACGTGCGAGTCGGCGGTCGTCGCGCCGTGCCCCGGGAAGTGCTTCGCGCACGCGGCCACCCCGGTCTGCTGCAGGCCCACCACCGCGGCGGCGGCGTGCGCGGCGACCTGGACCGGTTCGGCGCCGAACGAGCGGGTACCGATGACCGGGTTGTCATCGGCCGTGTTCACGTCCACGGTCGGCGCGAAGTTGAGGTTGACCCCGACCGCGGCCAGCTCGCCGCCGATCGCGCGGTAGACCCGCCGGGTGAGGGACAGGTCGCCGACCGCGCCGAGGGCGGCGTTACCCGGGTACGGGCTGCCGGTGGCGTGCGCGAGCCGGGTGACGTCGCCACCCTCCTCGTCGATCGCGAGCAGGACGTCGGCGCGGGCGGACCGTAGCCGCTCGGTGAGCGCGCGCAGCTGTTCGGTGTGCTCGACGTTGTACCCGTACAGCGTGTGCCCCGCCAGCCCTTCGGCGACCAGCCCGGTCGCCCAGTCCGGCGGCACGTGGCCGTCGAACGCGGCGAGCAGCGTGCGGAGCGCCAGTCGACGAAGTCCTGGATCCGTGCCCACGGTGCTCCTCCTGCCTCCGGCACCCTGTGTTCAGAAGTGTCGGATCGGCCGTTCAAGATGTCGAGTCATGTGACGGCCGATCTTGCGACCGGGCCGTACGCTACGTACTGCCGTTAAGGGAGACTAATCTAATAGGAAACTTTGTTAAATAGGGGCCCACGTGACGAGTCCGGTACGCCAACCTGGCACCCCCAGCCTGCTGCGCGCGCTCAACGACCGCGCGGCGCTCGAGCTGCTGCTGAGCCGGGGCCCGCTGACTCGCGCGCAGCTCGGCGAGCTGACCGGTTTGTCCAAGGTGACCGCGTCCCAGCTGGTGGAACGGCTGGAGGAGCGTGGCCTGGTCACCCGGGTCGGCGAGCTGGCCGGCGGGCGCGGCCCCAACGCACAGCTCTACGCGGTGGTACCGGACAGCGCCCACGTGGTGGGCGTCGATGTCGGCCCGGAGCAGGTCGTCGCCGCGTGCGCCGACATCACCGGCAGCGTGATCGGCCGGGTCGAGCAGTCCACCCAGGACAGCGACGACCCGGTCGGCGTGGTCCACAACGCCGTGGTCCAGGTGGCCCGCACCGCGCACGCCGAGCTGACCACGATCCGCCGGGTCGTGCTCGGTACGCCCGGCTTGGTCGACCCGGGCACCGGCGACATCGCGTTCGCCGTCGACCTGCCACGCTGGCACCGCGGCCTGCTCGCCGCGCTGCGGGAGGACCTCAAGCGGCCGGTCGTCTTCGAGAACGACGTGAACCTGGCCGCGGTCGCCGAGGCGCACATCGGGGCGGCCCGGGGCGTACCGGACTTCGTGCTCGTCTGGGTCAGCCGGGGCGTGGGCCTCGCGGTCATGCTCGGCGGCAAGCTGCACCGCGGTACGGCGGGCGCGGCCGGCGAGATCGGGTACCTGCCGGTGGCCGGCGGAACGGTCCAGCGCGACCTGTCCCGCCGGGCGAAGGGCGCGTTCCAGCAACTCGCCGGCGCGGACGCGGTCCGGGCCGTCGCCCGGGAGAACGGTTTCCGCGCGCCGTCCGCGCCGGACTCGGTCCGCGCCGCGATCGCCTCCGGCACCAAGGGCGGGCCGGTCCTGGACGAGCTGGCCCGGCGCCTCGCGCTCGGTGTCGCCGCGGTCTGCGTCGTGCTCGACCCGGCACTCGTCGTGCTCGCCGGCGACGTGGGCAAGGCGGGCGGTACCCCGCTCGCCGAGCGGGTCCAGCACGAGGTCGCCGCGATCGCGCCGGTCTCGCCGCGGGTCGTGGTGACCGAGGTCGAGTCCGAACCGGTGCTGCGCGGGGCGCTGCTGACCGCGCTCGACTCGGTGCGCGACGAGGTCTTCGGCTCGACGGTCGGCTGAGCCGGCGGGCCGTCCTGACAGATTGCTCCACCGGGTCCCGCCAACCGGGGGTGACCAGCGGCGGCATTCGGAGGACCCGTGGTTGGATAGGCGCGTGCCAGAAGGAGCCGTCGACCCTGACGTGGTCATCGCCGTGTCCGGTGTGGGCGTCCGGCGCGGCACGACCGGACTTCTCCGCGACATCACCTGGCAGGTCGAGCTGGACGAGCGCTGGGTGGTGCTCGGCCCCAACGGTGCGGGCAAGACCACGCTGCTGAGCCTGGCCGCCGCCCGGCTGTTCCCGACGACCGGGACCGTGCACGTACTCGGTGAGCGGCTGGGCCGGACCGACGTGCACGACCTGCGTACCCGGGTCGGCATCTCGACGATCGCTCTGGCCGACCGGATCCCCCCGGACGAGACCGTCCACAATGTCGTCGTGACCGCCTCGTGGTCGGTGGTGGGCCGGTTCCGCGAACGGTACGACCCGGTGGACGAGATCCGGGCCCGCGGCCTGCTGGACCAGATGGGCGTCGCGACGATGGCCGACCGGCCGTACGGCACCCTCTCCGAGGGCGAGCGCAAGCGGGTCCAGCTGGCCCGCGCCCTGATGACCGACCCCGAGCTGCTGCTGCTCGACGAGCCGGCCGCCGGGCTCGACCTCGGTGGCCGGGAGGACCTCGTCCAGCGCCTGGCCGAGCTGGCGTACGACCCGGACGCGCCGGCGATCGTCCTGGTCACGCACCACGTCGAGGAGATACCGCCGGGGTTCACCCACGCGCTGCTGCTACGCGAGGGCACGGTGGTCGCGCAGGGGCTGATCGAAGCGACCATCACCAGCGAGCACCTGTCCAAGACGTTCGGCATACCGCTGCGGGTACAGCAGGAGGACGGGCGCTTCACCGCCCGGGCGATGTGATGGCGGCCCGCGTCGTGGTTGTCGGCAGCGCGAACATGGACCTCGTCGTCCGCGCGCCGAGCCTGCCGCGCCCCGGCGAGACCGTGCTCGGCCACGACTTTGCGATGGTGCCCGGCGGCAAGGGTGCCAACCAGGCGATCGCCGCGGCCCGGGCCGGCGCCGAGTGCACCTTCGTCGGCGCCGTCGGGCAGGACGCGTTCGGCAAGCACCTGCGCGAGGCGCTGGCGGGCTCCGGAGTGGACGTCCGGCGGCTGCGGACCGTACCCGGGCCGTCCGGGGTCGCCGTGATCGCGGTGGACGACCTGGGGGAGAACGTCATCGTGGTCGCGCCGGGCGCGAACGCCGCGGTCGACGGGCTGACCGACGCCGACCTGGCCGCGGTCGCCGGCGCGGACGTGCTGCTCTGCCAGATGGAGATCCCGCTGACGACGGTCGCGCAGGCCGCCGCGGCCGCGAGGTCGGCGGGCGCCACCGTGATCCTCAACGCCGCACCGGCCCGCGCGCTGCCACCCGAGCTGATCGGCGCGGTGGACCTGCTGGTCGTCAACCAGGTCGAGGCGCCGGCCATGGTCGGGCGCGCGCTGCCGCCGGCCCAGCTGCTGGAGCAGTTGCTCGCCGCCGCGCCCCGGGCGGTGCTCACGCTGGGCGCCGAGGGTGCCGCCTACGCCGACCGGGACGACCTGCGGGTCGAGGTACGCGCGCCGCGGGTCACCGCGGTGGACACCACCGCGGCCGGGGACGCGTTCAGCGGTGCGCTGGCGGTGGCCTGGGCCGAACGCCTGGCGGTCCCCGACGCGCTGCGCTGGGCGTGCGCCGCCGGGGCGGTCTGCACGGAGCGGCCGGGAGCGTCCCCGTCGCTGCCGACCCGCGCCGAGATCGAGGCGCGGGCCGGCGAGGACTGGTGAGTCAGCCGGTCTCCAGCGCCCGTTCCAGGGCCCGGTAGATCCGGCCGAACCGGGTCTGGTCGCCGGTACGCACGAGAAGGACCTCGCGGTCGCGCCAGCGGGCCCAGATCTCGTGCACCCGGGTCCCGCGGTCGTAGGTGTTCTCGACCCGCCCGAGGACCAGGTCCAGCAGCGGCACGGTAGCCAATGCCAGGAGCCCGGCGATGGTGAAGAGCACGATCCGGTTGCCGGTGGCGAGGTCCGCGCGCAGCGCGATCGCGGCGACCGCGAGCGCGGCCACGATCGGGGCCAGCGGCGCGACCGCGAACGCGGCCCGGGTGAGCAGCGTCCGGCGGCCGGCGGCGTCGCGCCTACCGGCCCGGTGCCACACCGTGGCCATCTCGTGCAGCGGGTACGCCCGCCCGTCCACCACGACGGCCAGCGAAGTGATCTCCACCGACTCGTCGCAGTAGTAGGTGATCATCCGGTCCATCTGATCGCGCAGTTTAGAGCGCGACGGGTGTCCCATGTGCCAGGCCGTACCCTTTTCGCGCGCCAGCTACACCTGGCGGACTACGCGTGGTTCTCCAGGGCCCGTTCCAGCGCCCGGTACACGCGGCCGAACCGCAGCGAGTCCGAGGTGCGCAGCAGCAGCACATCCTCGCCCCGGCAGCGGGCCCAGATCTCGTTCACGACCACGCCGTGCACGTTGACGTGGTCGAGGCCGGTGAGCACCAGCTCGGCCACCGGCCAGGCCAGCGCGACGAACGCCAGCGAGCCGGCGACGATCAGCCCGATCCGGACCAGGATGCTCGGCGTCCGCGCGCCCAGCAGGACCAGGGCCGGCGTCTTGACCGCGCACGCCCCGCCGAGCAGCAGGGCGGCCAGGATCAGCAGCAGCCGCAGACCCCGGCGCGACACCGCCCGCGCGTCCGGCGTGCCCTTGCGGTGCCAGACGTACTCCAACCGCGCCAGCGGGTACACGACACCGTCCAGCTCCACATCGGACGACGTCACGCGTACCGTCTTGTCGCGGTAGTAGGTGGTCATCGCTACCGAGAGTAGAAGTCGTAGGCTCGTGGACCATGGCAGACTTCGTCCGGCTCTCCACGTCCGGCGGCATCGGCACGATCCGCCTGGACCGCCCGCCGATGAACGCGCTCAACACCCAGGTACAGGAGGAGTTGCGCGCCGCCGCCCTCGCGGCCGCCGCCGATCCCGAGGTCCGCGCCGTCATCGTGTACGGCGGGGAGAAGGTCTTCGCCGCCGGCGCGGACATCAAGGAGATGGTGGACATGTCGTACGTGGACATGGCCGCCCGGGCGGGCGCGCTGTCCAGCGCGTTCGACTCGCTCGCCCGGATCCCGAAGCCGGTCGTCGCGGCGGTCACCGGGTACGCCCTCGGTGGCGGCTGCGAGATGGCGCTGGCCTGCGACTGGCGGATCGCCGCGGAGGACGCCAAGCTCGGCCAGCCGGAGATCAAGCTGGGCATCATCCCCGGCGCCGGCGGGACCCAGCGGATGGCCCGTCTGGTCGGCCCGGCCCGGGCCAAGGACATCGTCTTCTCCGGCCGGATGGTCGATGCCGCCGAGGCGCTGCGGATCGGCCTGGTCGACCGGGTGGTGCCCGCGGACCAGGTGTACGAGGCGGCGGTGGCGCTGGTCACGCCGTACACGACCGGCCCGGCCCAGGCGATCCGGGCGGCGAAGCTGGCGATCGACGGCGGTCTCGACCGGGACCTGGCCGGCGGGCTCGCCTGGGAGAGCCAGCTCTTCGCCGCGCTGTTCGCCACCACCGACCGGCGGGAGGGCATGGTCGCTTTCGTCGAGAAGCGGACTCCGGGGTTCACGGGTAGGTAGGCCTACACTCGCCTGTATGCCTGCTGACGGTCACCAGCTCGGCATCGACTTCGGGACGTCCAACACCGTCGCCGTGGTGCGATGGCCGGACGGCCGGGTCCGCCCCCTGATCTTCGAGGGCTCCCCGCTGCTGCCCTCCGCGGTCTACGCCGAACCGGGCGGCGGGATCCTGGTGGGGCGGGACGCGGTGCACAGCTCCCGGCTCGACCCGGCCCGGTACGAGCCGAACCCGAAGCGCCGCGTCGACGACGGCACGCTGCTGCTGGGCGAGCGCGAGATTCCGGTCGTCGAGCTGATCGCCGCGGTGCTCGGCCGGGTGTCGGAGGAGTGGACCCGGACGGTCGGCCCGGTCCGCCCCCGGGTGACGCTGACCTGCCCGGCCACCTGGGGTGCGACCCGCCGGCAGGGACTGGTCGACGCCGCGCGCCGGGTCGGGTTCGCCGACGTCCGGCTGGTGGCCGAGCCGGTCGCCGCGGCGACGTACTTCGCCCAGGTGCTCGGCCGTGATGTGCCGATCGGCTCGGTCGTGGTCGTGCACGACCTCGGCGCCGGTACGTTCGACGCCAGCGTGGTCGCCCGGACCTCGTCCGGCTTCGACGTGCTCGCGGTCGACGGCCGCGACGACATCGGCGGCTTGGACGTGGACGCGGGCGTCATCGCGCATGTCGAGAAGGTGTACGGCGGGCGTAACCCCGACGCCTGGGCCAGGCTCCGCAATCCGTCCACTGTGGAGGAGCGGCGGGCCAAGCGGCTGCTGTGGGACGACGTCAAGGCGGCCAAGGAGCGGCTGTCCCGGACGCCGACGGCGGACCTGGTGGTACCGCTGGCCGACGTCGAGGTCCACCTCACCCGGGAGGAGCTGGAGGACCTGGCCCGGCCGTTGCTGGAGCAGACGGTTCGGGTGACGCACGGCGTGATCCGCTGGGCGAACCTCGCGCCGGGCCGGCTCGCCGGGGTGTTCCTCGTCGGCGGCTCCAGCCGGATCCCGTTGATGGCCACGCTGCTGCACCGCCGCCTCGGTGAGGCGCCGGTCGTCCTCGAACAGCCCGAGCTCGTCGTCGCCGAGGGCAGCATCCACGCCGCCGCGCTGGCGATGCCGGTCGACAGCTCGGGTGCGGCCCCCGGGCCGGCCACCGGCCTGCTGCCCCGGATCCCGGTGGAGGCGTTCGGCGCGGCGGGCATGCCGGGCGTCCCCGGCGCGGCACCGGTCGCGCCCGCGGCACCGGTCTCGCCCGCCCCGGTCTCGCCCGCCCCGGTCTCGGCGTCCCCGGTCTCGGCGTCCCCGGTCTCGGCGTCCCCGGTCCCGGCGGTGCCTGTGCCGGTCTCCGGCGCACCCGCGGCGAGCAGGAGCGTCACCGCGCCGGAGCGCTCGGTCGGCCGGGTCATCGTGCCGGGTGCCGCCCCACCCGGGCAGCGGCGGTCGAGCCAACCGCTGGCGCCGACCCGATACATGCCGCGGCCGCCGGTGGCGCAGCAGGCGCCCGCTCCGGTCCCGCAGGCGATGCCCGCCGCTCCGGCGTCGCCCGCGCGGCCGCAGGTGCCGGTCTCGCCACCGCCCGCCCCGTCTCCGCGCCCGGCGGCGGTCTTCCGGTACCCGGTCCCGTCGCCCCCGGTCCGGTCCGGTCCCGGCCTCGGCCGGAGGATCGCGGTCCGGCTCCTCGTAACGCTGGTCCTCGTCACGGTCCCGGTCGTCGCGGCGCTCGTCGCGTACTACTTGACGACCGGTCACCTGCCCGACCTCGGCGGGATCTTCGGCAGCTGACCGGCCCCCTGATCGCTTTCCACCGTCGACGCGGTGGGCGGCGGGCACGTGTGTCCGGGAGCCGCACGTCCGCGAGCTACGTGCCGGTAACGTGCTCCCCATGACCGAGTTGGTGGAAGGGCACGGCGGCGCGCTGGCTCTGGCGGCTCTGCACGCGGCGGGCGTACGGGAGATGTTCACTCTCTCCGGGGGCCACGTGTTCCCGCTCTACGACGCCGCCCAGCAGACCGGCACGCGGATCCTCGACGTACGCCACGAGCAGTCCGCCGTCTTCGCCGCCGAGGCGGTCGCCAAGCTGCAGCGCCGGCCGGGGCTCGCCGTGCTCACCGCGGGCCCCGGCGTCACCAACGGCATCTCCGGGCTGACCAGCGCCCACTTCAACGGCGCCCCGGTGCTCGTCATCGGTGGCCGGGCACCGCAGTTCCGCTGGGGTTCCGGGAGCCTGCAGGAGATCGACCACCTGCCGATCGTCGCGCCGGTCACCAAGCACGCCGCGACCGTGTTCTCGACCGACGAGGTACCGGACGCGGTACGGGCCGCGCTGACCGCCTCGCTGACCCCCCATCGTGGACCGTCCTTCCTGGACCTCCCGCTCGAGGTGGTGTTCGGTCACGGCGAGGCGCCGGCACCCGGGGCGCCTGAGATCGGCGTCATCGAGCCGGACCCCGCCCAGGTCGAGCGCGCCGCGTCGCTGCTCGCCGCGGCGCAGCGCCCGGTCATCGTCGCCGGGTCCGATGTGTACGGTGGGGACGCGGTCGCCGCGCTCCGCGAGGCCGCCGAGGCGCTGCAGGTGCCGGTGTTCACCAACGGCATGGGCCGGGGCGCGCTGCCGCCCGAGCACCCGCTGGCGTTCGCGAAGTCCCGCCGGGCCGCGCTGGGCGGCGCGGACGTCATCGCGATCATCGGTACGCCGCTGGATTTCCGGCTCGGCTTCGGCGACTTCGGGACGGCTCAGGTCGTACACATCGTGGATGCTCCGGCACAGCGGGCGCCGCACGTGACCGCGGCGGTCTCGCCCGCGGGCGACCTGCGTCTGATCCTCTCCGCCCTGGCCGACCACAATGGACCGCGCGAGGACCACGGCGGGTGGGTGGCCGAGCTGCGGGCGGCGGAGGAGGCGGCCGCGGCCAAGCACGCCGCGGAGCTGGCCGCCGACACCGACCCGATCAAACCGGCCCGGGTCTACGGCGAGCTGCGGCGCGTCCTGGCCCGGGACGCGGTCACGATCGGGGACGGCGGGGACTTCGTCTCCTACGCCGGGCGATACCTGGAGCCGGCCGAGCCGGGCACCTGGCTCGACCCGGGGCCGTACGGCTGCCTGGGTACCGGGATGGGCTACGCGATGGGGGCCCGGGTGACCTACCCCGACCGGCAGATCTGCGTGCTGATGGGGGACGGCGCGGCCGGGTTCTCACTGATGGACGTCGAGGCGCTCGTGCGGCAGCAGCTACCGGTGGTGATCGTGGTCGGCAACAACGGCATCTGGGGTCTGGAGAAGCACCCGATGCAGGCGATGTACGGGTACGACGTGGCCGCCGACCTGCAGCCGGGGCTGCGGTACGACGAGGTCGTGCGGGCGCTCGGCGGCGCCGGCGAGACCGTGGCGCGCGCCGACGAGCTCGGCGCGGCATTGAAACGGGCGTTCGAGGCGGGCGTGCCGTACCTGGTGAACGTGCTCACCGACCCGGCCGACGCGTACCCGAGGTCGTCCAACCTCGCCTGAGGCGAAACTCACGGCAGGATGTCGTACCCGTGAGGCAGAGTGGTGCGCATGACCAATCTCGCGATCTATGCCGAGGGACTGGTGAAGCGCTTCGGGGAGACGACCGCGCTCGCCGGCGTGGATCTGGCGGTCCGCACCGGAAGCGTGCTCGGCCTCCTCGGGCCCAACGGGGCGGGCAAGACGACCGCTGTTCGCATCCTGGCGACACTGCTCAGCCCGGATGAGGGGCACGCCACGGTCGGCGGGTTCGACGTGGTCCGCCAGGCCCATCAGGTGCGCCAGCTCATCGGGCTGACCGGGCAGTTCGCCTCGGTTGACGAGAACCTGACCGGCACCGAGAACCTGTTGCTGATCGGGCGGCTACTGGGGATGGACCGGGCCGGAGCCCGGGCCCGGGCCCGGGAGTTGCTCGCCGAGTTCCATCTGGAAGATGCGGCCGACCGGGCCGCGAAGACCTACTCGGGTGGCATGCGCCGGCGGCTGGACGTGGCGTCGAGCCTCGTGGGCCGGCCGAACGTTCTCTACCTGGACGAGCCGACGACCGGTCTGGACCCGCGCAGCCGGCTCGAGCTGTGGGACCTGGTCCGCGGCCTGGTGGCGCAGGGTTCCACCGTCCTGCTGACGACGCAGTACCTGGACGAGGCCGACCAGCTCGCCAACGAGATCGCGGTCGTTGACCACGGCCGGGTGATCGCCACGGGCGCGCCCGACGAGCTGAAGGCGAAGACCGGTGGGCAGAGCATCGCGGCCCGCCCGGCGGATCCGGATGACCTGCCCACGGTCGTGTCGGTGGTGGGTGAGCTGACCCGCAGCGAGCCCGAGGTGACCAACGGCACGGTGACCGCCGCGGTCACCGACCCGGCCGTCATGCCGGCCGTGGTCCGCCGCCTCGACGACGCGGGAGTGCTGCTCTCCGAGTTCGAGCTGCGCAGGTCGAGCCTGAACGAGGTGTTCCTGTCGCTGACCGGGCACCCGGCCGAGGAGGCCGACGAGACGGAAGGAGCCGTGGCATGACCGCCGCCACCATCACCGTTCCGGCGCCGCCGGCGCCGGCCGCCCGGGTCGGGCCGATCGAGGGACTCCGGCAGATGTTCACGCTGGCCTGGCGGACCCTCGTGCAGATCCGGCACAACCCGTGGGAGCTGGGCGACTTCAGCTTCCAGCCGATCATGTTCGTGCTGCTGTTCACGTACGTGTTCGGCGGCGCCATCGCCGGGTCGACCGGTGCTTATCTCACCTTCGCGCTGCCCGGGATCATCGTGATGAACATGCTGTTCGTGACGATGTACGTCGGGCTCGGGCTCAACACCGACCTGACGAAGGGCGTCTTCGACCGGTTGCGCTCGCTGCCGATCGCCCGCTGGGCACCGCTCGCCGGCCGGATCACCGCCGACCTCGTCAAGCAGGCGTGGTCGATCGCGCTGCTGCTCGTGGTGGGCATGATCCTCGGGTTCCGGATCGGCACCAACATCGCCGGGCTGCTGGGTGCGGTCGCGCTGATCCTGGCGTTCGCGCTGGCGTTCTCCTGGGTCTCCGTGCTGGTCGGCGTGCTCGCCAAGGATCCGGAGAAGGTGCAGATCTTCGGCTTCACCGCGCTGTTCCCGATCACGTTCGTCAGCAACGTGTTCGTGCAGACCAGCACGATGCCGGGCTGGTTGCAGGCGTTCGTCAAGGCCAACCCGGTCTCGATCCTGGCCGACGCGGCCCGCGGCCTGCTGGTCGGCGGGCCGGTTGCCGAACCGGTCGTGAGGACTCTGATGTGGACAGTCGCGATCCTGGTCGTGTTCGTGCCGCTGTCGGTCTGGGCCTTCAAGCGTCGCGTCTGACCGATCGCCGAGCTGTCCGCCGCCGAGCTAACGGGCCTCGACCGACTCGGTGGCCGGCGCCGGGGCGGCGGACTCGGCCGTCCCGGTCCGGTCACCTCGCACCGCGGCGACCAGCGCCCACGGCACCCAGACGAGCTCGAGCAGGATGCGCGGGAGCGACGGCGCGACCGGGATCCAGGGCAGCATGACGAGCGCCCGGTCGACCGCACCGAGCACGCCGAGCACGCCGAGCGCGACCGTGACGACCCGCAGGCCGCGGCGCAGCGCCAGACCGACGAGCACCCATCCCGCGCCGAGCAGCAGCAGGCCGATCCCGGTCAGCGGGGTCGTCTCGTACACCGTGCCGAAGACCCCGACCGCCAGCCCGGCGCTCGCGAGCGCGACGCCGGCGAGCGCCCGCCGGGAGGACCGGGCCCGCCGCAGCGCCAGCGCGAGCAGCACCAGGAAGACCAGGATCGCCTCGCCGAGCGCGTACTGCACCTCGATCCGCTCCAGACCGCGGGCGCCGAACCACTCGCAGTTGACCGGGATCCGGGTCGCGTCGCGGGAGTAGTCGGCGCAGACGTACATCTTCAGCGTCTTGCCCAGCTCGCCGACGTACCGTTGGGTGCCGAGACCGTCGCAGCCGGGCACCGTCATCGGCTCGGCCACCGAACCGGGCTGCCAGCACGAGCCGATGCCCTGCCCGTCCCACCAGAAGTCCATGCCGTTCGGCCGGGACTCGCCGGCGCGCGTGAGGCCGAGCTTGTTGTCGACGTACCGGTTGTGGTGCGAGGTGTCGAACTGCTCGCCGAACGAGGTGTCGTTGCGGACGAACCCGGGCACCCAGGACGTGACGAAGCCCGCGTACTCGTTGTTGTAGACCCAGTTGTCGCGCCAGATGTTGTAGTTGCCACCCGGGTTGATGACGCCGGTACCGGTGGGGATACCGACCACCGGGCAGACCACGCCGCTCTCGTAGCCCCGCTCGGCGAACGGCTTGGCGCAGGTGCCGTCACGGACGTACCGGTAGTAGTCCACGTTGTTGTCCGCGATCACGTTGCGCTCGAACTTGGCGTGGTTCTGCGGCATGCCCGGGTGGTCCGGGAACGCCGAGTCGGTCGCGACCCCGGCCCCGTTGAGCACGAACTCGTTGTCGTGCGCCCAGACCGAGTCGCCGGCCGTACCGGAGTAGCCCAGCGCGTTGTGGTGCGACCGGCAGCCCCGGATCTCGATCGCGTACCGGGGCACATCATGCCCGCGCCCCGCGTTGATGTTCGACGCCGCGCCCGGGTAGACGCCGGAGTCGCCGTTGCCGTACGCCTCGCAGTCGGTGTAGAGCCCGTGGTCGGTGGCGAACGTCAGGAAGCCGTACTCGTCGTTCCAGCGCCCGATCGTCCGGTCGATGACGAACCCGTCGGTCTCCAGGATGTAGATCGCGTTGAACGTGGTCCGCTGCGCGGTCAGGTTGCGCACGTAGAACCCGTCCGCCCGGTCGGCCCGGATCCCGTTCAGCTTCTGGAACTGCGCGTCGATGACGACGTCCTCGGGGCGGGCGCCGGTCCCCTCGATCTGGAGATCCTTCTTGTCGAGCACCGCCACCAGGTTCTGCACGTGCGGGCAGGCGACCTGCTGCTCCCAGGAGAGCACCTGGTACTGGTTGTTGCCGGCCCAGCGCGCGTCCAGCGAGGCACACGTGCCCGAGGGCGGCGCGAGGCTGGGCTCCTCGCGGTAGAGGCCGGGCAGCACGAGGATGGTCGTGCCGGGCAGCCGGACGTTGTCCACCGCCTCCTGCAGGTGCCGGTACCCGCCGCGCTGGCACTCGGCCCACAACGCCTGGTTCCGCTCGCTGGTGGCCGGGTCGAAGCCGGCGATCCGGTTGCCGAAGTCGGCCTGGTCGGTCTTGCACACCAGCAGCCGCGGACCATCGGTGCGGTAGGTCGGTACGTGCCCGGTGCCGTTCGGCATCCGGGGTTCGCGCTCGTCGTGCGCGGACGCCGCGGTCGCGTTCAGCCCGAGGCCCAGCCCGACACCGAGCAGCAGTACGGTCGCCGCCCGCCACATTCTGCCCATGGGGCGGGAGCGTAGAGAAAGTTTCGCGTTTGAGCTAGCCCTCGTCGTCGGCCTTCCCCTCCCGCTTGCGCAGGTCGTCCTCCCGGCGCCGGAGATCTTCCTCCCACCGCGTGAAGAGCTCCTGGTCGTCCCGTTCGATCGAGCGCAGGAAGTCGGGGTCGTCATCGGGAGCGACGGGGCGCCGCGGCCGTTCGGCCTCCGGGAACCCGCGGCCCGGTTGCCAGCGGTCGCGGGTGGGGGCCGCGGCGGAGGTCGGGCGGCCGGCCACGAACCAGGCGATGGATCCGATCAGGGGGAACAACAGGATGACGACGACCCAGAGGATCTTCGGCAGGCCGCGGATCTCGCTGTCCTCCTCGACGGAGAGCAGGCTGATCAGTGCGGCGGCGGCGAGAGCGATCTCGACCACGAAGAGGACGAGGAACAGCCGAGGCATGCCGCCATCATGCCGCGCCGCGACCACTCCGGCCCACCCACTGCGGCCGGCCGCAGGTCTCAGATGAGGATCAGAAGAGCGCCGATCAGCGCGTACCCGACGACAGCCCAGCCGAGGGCGGCGGGCGACCGGCCCGCGGCGCTCGAGGGCAGCGCGGTGATCCTGCGGTGAACGAGCACGATCACGGCCAGCCAGAGGACGGCGACGCCGGCGACGAGCAGCGGTACGCCGCGCAGCGCGGCGAGCCGGGCGGCGAGCAGCGCGACCACGGTGAGGGCAAGAGCCGTCCGCCGCCAGGCCAGCCGGGTGCGCTCCGGCTGCAACCCGGCGTCCCGGCCGGGCTCGCTCACGACCCGGCGCCGTTCGCCAGGACCGCCACGATCAGCACGGCCGAACCGATCGCGACGGCGACCGCGAGGATCGCGGGGAAGCGCGTCGGCGGAAGGTCGCGCCCGAGCCGGATGGCCATCTCGCTGCGTACCCACCGGTCGACCGCGCGCAGCGCGCCCGCACCGCCCAGCACCATCAGCCCGACCGCGACCGCCTCGCGCAGGTACGGGATCGCGAACGGCGGCAGCAGCTGCGCCACCACGAGCCCGCCGGCCAGCAGGGCCAGCGCGGTACGGATCCAGGCGAGGAAGGTCCGCTCGTTGGCCAGCGAGAACCGGTAGTCCGGCGTCTCACCGACCTGCTCCACCCGCCGCGGGTCGAACCATTCCTTGATCGCGTGGAACACGCTCGCATTATGCCCGCGGCCAGGAGAATGGGGGCATGACACTACCGTTGACGGACCACGAGAAGAAGACGCTGAAGAATGCCGCGTACGGCGCCGTGTTCCTCGTCTCCAACGCCGATCCCGGGTTCCTGGCGATGTTCAAGGAGAGCTTCGCGGCCTCGAAGGCGCTCGCCGGGTCCTCCGGGGTGGTCCGGGAGGTGCTCACCACCGGCGGGATCCCCAGCCTGCCGAAGACGTCGCCGGCCGAGCTGGAGCGCACCGTCCTGCCCGAGTTGACCCGGTCGATGGGCATCCTGGCGGCCAAGGCGCCGGACGAGGTGGACGCCTACCGCAGCACCGTGCTCGCCGCGTGCGAGCAGGTCGCGGCCGCGGTCAGCGGGGTCAAGGAGTCCGAGACGGCCGAGATCACCAAGATCAAGGTCGCGCTGGGCTGATTGTTGTGCCCATATAGATCGGGTACGCAGCTGGCGGGTGGTGACCGCCGTCACCCCCGGCCGGTGGGAGGCCGTAGCTACCCGTGGGTAACATTACCGGGGTGGCGAACTGCACAGCGGGTCCGGTTGACCGGGCCGGTGTCGCGGGAGAGGCTCCGGCATCAGGACTTAACAGGAGGGTCGTCGAAGCGCGATGAACATCGTCGTACTCGTCAAGCAGGTCCCCGACTCCGGCGCGGAGCGGAGCCTGCGCAGTGACGACAACACCGTCGACCGCGGGTCGGCCAGCAACGTCATCAACGAGATGGACGAGTACGCCATCGAGGAGGCGCTGCGGATCCGGGAGGCACACGGTGGCGAGGTCACCATCCTGACGATGGGTCCGGAGAAGGCCGCTGAGTCCATCCGCAAGGCGCTGTCGATGGGCCCCGACAAGGCGGTCCACGTGCTCGACGACGCGCTGCACGGCTCGTGTGCGCCGGCCACCTCGAAGGTACTCGCCGCCGCACTCTCCACATTGAACGCCGACCTTGTCCTTTGTGGAGCTGAGGCGACCGACGGCCGGGTGCAGGTCATGCCGCACATGCTCGCCGAGCGGCTCGGCATCGCCGCGCTGACCGGGGCACGGAAGCTGACCATCGACGGGAACGCACTGACCATCGAGCGGCAGACCGAGGAGGGGTACGAGGTGGTCACCGCGTCGAGCCCCGCGGTCGTATCGGTCTGGGACACCATCAACGAACCGCGGTACCCCTCGTTCAAGGGCATCATGGAGGCGAAGAAGAAGCAGGTCTCCGTGCTGTCGCTGGGCGACCTCGGCATCCCCGCCGAGGAGGTGGGTTTCGCGGGCGCGACCAGCGAGGTTGTCGAGCACAGCAAGCGGCCGCCGCGCTCGGGTGGCACGAAGGTGACCGACGAGGGTTCCGGCGGCGTCCAGCTCGTCGAGTTCCTGGCTTCCGAGAAGTTCGTCTGAGGGCGGAGAGATGGCTGAGGTTCTGGTAGTTGTCGAGCACGCCGGCGGCGCCGTCAAGAAGGTCACGCTGGAGATGCTCACCCTCGCCCGGGAGCTCGGGACGCCCGCCGCGGTCGTCCTCGGTGCCCCCGGCGCCGCCGCCGCCCTGACCGAGAAGCTCGGCGAGTACGGCGCCGCGAAGGTCTACGCCGCCGAAGACTCCGATGTGGACGGCTACCTCGTCGCGCCGAAGGCGACCGTGCTGGCGTCGCTGATCCGCTCGACCGAACCGGCCGCGGTGCTGCTCGCCTCCACCCAGGAAGGCAAGGAGATCGCCGGCCGGCTCGCGGTCAAGCTGGACAACGGCCTGCTCACGGACGCGACCGGGCTCTCCGCGGAGGGCCTGGCGACCCAGGTTGTCTTCGCCGGCTCGACGATCGTGACGTCGCGCGTCACGCGTGGCCTCCCGCTGGTCGCGATCCGGCCGAACTCGGTGACGCCGTCCCCGGCCCCGGCGACGCCCGAGATGGCCACGGTGGAGGTGGCGCTGGGCGAGAACGACCGGTTGGCGAAGGTGGTCGAGCGGGTCGCGGAGGCCACGGGCGCCCGGCCCGAGCTGACCGAGGCGTCCATCGTCGTCTCCGGCGGTCGCGGCGTCGGCAGCGCGGCTAACTTCAAGATCATCGAAGAGCTGGCAGACCTGCTCGGCGCGGCGGTCGGCGCCTCGCGGGCGGCCACCGACTCCGGCTTCTACCCGCACCAGTTCCAGGTGGGGCAGACCGGCAAGACCGTCTCGCCGCAGCTCTACATCGCGGTCGGCATCTCCGGCGCGATCCAGCACCGGGCCGGCATGCAGACGTCGAAGACGATCGTCGCGGTGAACAAGGACGCCGAGGCGCCGATCTTCGAGCTGGCCGACTTCGGCGTGGCCGGGGACCTGAACAAGGTCGTCCCGCAGGCGAGCGACGAGATCCGCAAGCGTCGCTGAGCGCGGTCAGGGACGTGCCGCTCGGGGCCCCGAGCGGCACGTCCCTGACATGGTGTCAGGCGATCCGGTAGGCCCGGATCACGGTCTGCACGACCGCGTTGCCGGCGAAGTCGAGCGCCGTCGCCCGCAACGAGACGAACCCGGTGATGTTCGGGTGCGGGATCGTCACGGTACGGCTGGTGCCCGACCCGGTGACCGTCGCGTTCTGCCAGGTGGCACCGTCGTTCGTCGAGTACTGGACGGTGACCGTCTGCAACCCGCTCACCGGCGAGCCGGGCTGCGCCGCGATCGTGATCGGGACCGGGAACGACACGTTCTTCGGTGCCGTGTTGTCCGCGTTGACGGCCGGCGCGAAACTTGCCGTCCACAGTGGCAGCCGGTGGAACGTCGTGTCGTCGATATGTGCCGAGGTGAACGTCCAGGCCGCGCTGACCTGAGTGCCCAGCACCGACGGTGCGCCACGGGTCAGCGACGCCTCCAGCCGGTAACTGCCGGAGGCAGCCGGCACCTCGAATGCGGCGCCGGAGCCGCCGACCGGGTAGCCGGACGTGCCCACGACGGTACCGTTGCGGGAGAGCACCATCTGTCCACTGGAGACCGCCCCGAACGGGGGATGGCCCGCGTGGCCGGCGCTGTCACCCAGCAGCGGCGGGTTCGCCACGATGAAGTTCGCCACCCGCGACACCCAGTTCACCGGCGCCAGCGGCTGGCCGATCCCCGGCCCGTACACCGGCTTGTTCCACTGCTGCTGGACCGTGATGCCGCCGAAGTACTGCGTCATCGCCGACGACGTGGTGACCAGGTTCGTCGAGGTCGACTCCACCTGTTCGGTGAAGACCGAGGCGAACCTCGCGATGCCGTCGGAGTTGTGGAACTCGGTACGCGAGAACGGCAGCGCGAACGGGACGCCGACGCTGATCGAACTGTTGAAGAAGCTGCCGATCGGTTGGGCGATGGCGTGCTTGAAGCCGGTCGCGCCCACGACGTGCCGGGCGTGCGCGGCCTGGATGACCGCGAAGCTGCCGGCGGAGAGGGTGCGGACGAACCCGGTCGGCATCTGCCCCGGCTGGAACCAGGCCATCGGGTACGCCCTGGTCGAGTTGCGGGTGTCGCCGGCCGGGCCGGGCTTCACCTTGTACACGGTGATCTTCGAGATGAACCCGGAGACCGTCCCGCTCACTCCGACCTGGGCGGTGTACGCCGTGCCGGACTGGATCGCGGTCGAGAACGCCTCCACCTCGTTGCCGTTCTGCAACTGCCCGCCCACCTCGGTGATGACGTTCAGCGCATCGGCATCGGGCACGGTGATGCTGACCGGTTGGGCCAGCCGTGCATCGAAGTCCAGCGTCCGCGGTTGGTCCATCACCAGCCTCGGTACCGTCATGGCCGAGGTGTCCGGGCCGTCGAAGATGGTCGACGTACCGAGGTAGGTCCCCTTGGTGACGAACAGCGTGACCGGACCTGCCTGGCCGCCGACGATGTAGAACTCAGGTCCGTCCACCCGGGCCATCGCGAAGAACCACGGGATGTGGTTCGGGTCGCCGGTGCGGCTGGTATTGCGGATCGTCAGCTCGTACCCTTCGATGGCCCGGTCGACGCCGAACGGCGTCTGCACCGAGACCCCGCCGGCCTGCCCGGACGCGCTGACGTGCCCGCCGAAGAAGCCGTCCGGCGCGGCGACCCGGGTGTCCGTGGTCAGCGTGACCGAGGCCGAGCCGCCCGGCGGGATGCTCAGCGAGGTGGTACTGAGCGTGAACATGCCGGCCGGCGCCGGGGCCCCGAACGGGTCCCGGGCGTTGAGCGTCAGCGTGAGGCCGACGCCGCTGGTGGTGCTGTGGTTCTGGTACGTGATGGTGCGGGTCAGCACCGGGTCGTCGTCGTGCGGCCAGGCCTGCCGGCCGAGGCTGATGCTCGGCGGGTTCGACGTGACGAACTGGTTGACCGCCCGGCCCACGTCGAGCCGCCCGGCACCCTGGCCGAACACGCCGATCGTCGGGTTCGGGGTGGCGGCGGCCATCAGCGTGGCCTTGCGCTGCGCCGGTGTCCAGGTTGGCTGGCGCTGGGTGAGGATCGCCGCACCGCCGGCCACGTGGGGTGTGGCCATCGAGGTACCGCTGATCGTCAGGTACGGATCGCCGGGCGTACCGAGGCTGCCGGTCGAACTGCGTGCCGCGGTGATGTCCACGCCGGGCGCGGTCATGTCCGGCTTGAGCGCGGTGTCGCCGATCCGCGGCCCCCGGCTGGAGAACGAGGCGAGGTTGTCCGCCCCGTCCACGGCACCGACCGCGAGCGCCGCGTCCGCGCTGGCCGGAGAGCCGACCGACAGGTCCCGGCCCGCATTGCCCGCCGCGATGACGAACAGCGTGCCGTGGCTGGCGGTCAGGTCGGCGACGGCCTGCTCCAGCGGGTCGACGCCGGCCGAGTCCGGCCCGGACAGGCTCATGTTGACGACCTTCGCACCCTGCTGCGCCGCCCACTGCATGCCGGCGATGATCGCCGACTCCGGGCAGCCGCCGGACGCGACGCAGACCTTGCCGTTGAGCAGCGTGGCGCCGGGCGCCACGCCCTTGAACAGGCCGCCGGAGGCCGCGCCGCTGCCGGCGATGGTGGACGCGACGTGGGTACCGTGGCCGAAGTAGTCGCGCGCGTCGGGTTCGGTGGTGAAGTTGGCCGACGCGGTGACCTTGCCGACCAGGTCCGGGTGCGTTGCGTCGATACCCGAGTCGAGCACGGCGACCGACACGCCGGTGCCGTCGTACCCGCCGGCCCAGGCCGCCGGCGCGTTCACCCGCGGGACACTCTGGTCGAGGTCGACGTGGCGGAGACCGTCGAGCCAGACCTTGCCGGTACCCGTGCTCAGGCTCTTGAAGAACTCGCGTGCCTCGGTGTTCTTGACCTTCGTGGCGAAGCCGCGGATGGCGGGTAGGTCACGGGTGGCTCGGGCCTGGGCGCGGGCCGCGCTGCCCGTACCCGTCATGATCAGCGGCAGGTCACCGCGCGTGCTGTCGTACCCCTGCTTCACCAGGCCGGTGACGTCGAACAGCCGCAGGTCGAGCCGGTCCTTGGCCAGCAACGTCATCGCGTCGGACGGGATCACGTAGGTGTGCCCGTCACGCTGGAACGTCTGGTACCGGATGCCGGACCGGGCCGGGTCGCGGGCGATCGTGACGTGGCTGCCGGCGACCGTGAGGCGGTCGCCGGTGATGAGCGTGACCTGGTGCGGTGTGGTGCGAGTCGGGTCGGCGGCGGCCGGGTCGGCGCCGGCCTGGCCTGCTCCGGTGCTCGGCGACGACGGTGTCGCCGAGACCGGGAGCGGTGCCGCGGACAGGAGGGATCCGGTGAGCGCGACCGTTATCAGGACGCGACTCACCCACTGGCGTGATGACAATTGAACCTCCCCGAATTCGCACGGGCGCGCCCCCGTCGGCGCACCGCGCTGCATAGTTGACTATCACTTTGATCTAGTTAAGTCACGCGATCTCTTGTCCGGTGTGAACCGGTTAACTTTCCTCTTGTCATGTGAACGTGGATACGGTAGAAGCGACCGTCCAAATAGGATGGAGTGTGAACAATGCCGGGACTGGACGCGTGGGAGGCGTGGCACCCGAGCGAGGCGGCGCAGCGACTGTCTGGTGTGGACTCTCGCTGGTGCGTCGCGGCCGGCTGGGCGATCGACCTGTTCCTCGGTAGGCAGACGCGCGAGCACGCGGACCTCGAGATCGCGGTACCCGCGGACCGGTTCGACGAGGTACGCGACCGGCTGCCGGAGATGGACTTCTTCGCGGTCGACGACGGCACCCTGGTGCCACTGGCGACCAGCGAGGCGCCACCCGCGCATACCCACCAGACCTGGGCCCTGGAGCGGTCCAGTGGCCGGTGGCGGCTCGACGTGTTCCGGGAGCCGGCGGAGGGACAGGCCTGGGTGTTCCGGCGGGATCCGGCGATCCGGCGGCCGTACGCCGAGATCGTCGAGGTGACCGCGGACGGGGTACCGTACCTGGCCCCGGAGGTCGCGCTGCTGTTCAAGGCGAAGGGCGTCCGGCCCAAGGACGACGCCGATCTGGACCTGGTCCTGCCCCGGTTGGGCGGGCGCCAACGGGCCTGGTTGAGGTCGGCCCTGGACCGGGTCCATCCGGGGCACACCTGGCTGGCGCGGCTCGACCCCGGCCGTGCGGGACTGGAGTGACCGCGGAGCGAGGGCGGCCGACGGCACCCGGCCGGGTGCCGGCCGGGCCGGTCCCGACCGATCGAACAGGATCGCTGTTGTCCGGTGGGCCGGGATCGTCGCGGGCGAAGCTAGGCTTGGCGGCGATGGCATATCTGGATCACGCTGCGACGACACCGATGCTGCCCGAGGCGATCGAGGCGTATGCGGCCACCGCGGGGGAGGTCGGCAACGCCTCGTCGTTGCACGCTTACGGACGGCACGCACGGCGCCGCGTCGAGGAGTCCCGCGAGCGCATCGCGGCGGCCCTGGGTGTGCGGCCGTCTGAGGTGATCTTCACGGGTGGCGGTACCGAGAGCGACAACCTGGCCCTCAAGGGCATCTTCTGGGCGAGACGGGCGCAGGACCCGGCGCGGCTCCGGGTGGTGGCCAGCGCGGTGGAGCACCACGCGGTACTGGACACCGTGCAGTGGCTGGAGGCGCACGAAGGGGCCACGGTCTCCTGGCTGCCGGTGGACGGGATGGGCCGGATCCAGGTGGACGCACTGCGCGACACGCTGGAACGGCACTGCGACGAGATCGCCCTGGTCTCCGCGATGTGGGCGAACAACGAGGTGGGTACCGTCCAGCCGGTCACCGAACTGGCGGGGCTGGCCGCCGGGTGCGGTGTCCCGTTCCACACCGACGCGATCCAGGCGGTGGGCCAGGTGCCGGTCGACTTCGCCGCCTCCGGTGCCGGCGCGCTCACCGTCACCGGGCACAAGCTGGGCGGTCCGATCGGGGTGGGCGCGCTGCTGCTCGCCCGGGACGTCCCGTGTACCCCCCTTCTGCACGGTGGCGGGCAGGAGCGCGACGTGCGCTCCGGCACGCCCGACGCGGCCGGCATCGTCGCGTTCGCCACCGCGCTGGAGATCGCGGTCAAGGGCCAGCAGGAGTTCGCGGCCCGGGTGGGCGCGCTGCGCGACGATCTGGTGACCCGGGTCCGGGAGGCGGTACCGGACGCGGTCTACAACGGGGACCCGGTGGACCGGCTGCCCGGTAACGCACACTTCTCGTTCCCCGGCTGCGAGGGGGACGCCCTGCTGCTCCTCCTCGATGCGCAGGGGATCGCGTGCTCGACCGGTTCCGCGTGCTCGGCCGGGGTGGCGCAGCCGTCGCACGTGGTGCTCGCGCTCGGCGCCGACACCGCCCGCGCGCGGTCGACGCTGCGGTTCTCGCTCGGCCACACCTCGACGAAGGCCGACGTCGACGCGCTCCTGGCCGCGCTTCCGGCCGCCGTTGAGCGGGCCCGCCGGGCCGGCGCCCTCAAGCGCGCCTGACCGCCCGGCGGGTGGCTCCCGGGCCCGCGGCTAGGCTTGGTGGATGCGAGTTCTGGCCGCCATGTCCGGTGGGGTCGACTCGGCCGTCGCCGCCGCCCGGGCGGTCGAGGCCGGGTTCGACGTCACCGGCGTGCACCTCGCTCTGGCCCGGAACCCGCAGACGTACCGGTCCGGAGCGCGGGGCTGCTGCACGATCGAGGACGCGCGGGACGCCCGCCGGGCCGCCGACGTGATCGGGATCCCGTTCTACGTCTGGGACCTGGCGGACGAGTTCCACGCCGACGTGGTGGACGACTTCGTGGCCGAGTACGCGGCCGGCCGTACCCCCAACCCGTGCCTGCGGTGCAACGAGAAGATCAAGTTTGCCGCGGTGCTGGACCGGGCGCTGGCCCTGGGCTTCGACGCGGTTGTGACCGGGCACCACGCCCGGAGGGGCCCGGACGGGCTGCTACGCCGCTCGGTGGACCTGGGCAAGGACCAGTCGTACGTGCTCGCGGTGCTCCGCGAGGACCAGCTCGCCCACTCGGTGTTCCCCCTGGGCACCTCCACCAAGGCCGAGGTGCGGGCCGAGGCGGCGGCACGCGGCCTGGCCGTGGCCGACAAGCCCGACTCGCACGACATCTGCTTCATCGCCGACGGCGACACCCAGCGCTTCCTGCGCGAGCGGCTCGGGCACGCACCCGGCGACATCGTGGCTGCCGACGGTACCGTGCTCGGCCGGCACGACGGGTCGTACGGCTATACGGTCGGGCAGCGCCGCGGGCTCGGGCTCGACCGCCCGGCGGCGGACGGCCGGCCGAGGTACGTTCTGAAGATCACGCCGGTCAGCAACACGGTCACCGTCGGGCCGGCCGAGTCCCTGGACGTGTCCATCGTGTACGGTGACCGTCCACTCTGGCCACACAATATGGAGACTGTGGACTGCGAGGTGCAGCTGAGGGCGCACGGCGAACCGCTGCCCGCCTCGGTGACGGTGACGCCGGGGCGGCTCACCGCCGAGCTGCGCCGACCGGCCCGCGGTGTGGCGCCCGGGCAGGCCATCGTCGCCTACCGGCCGGACCCCGCGGGCGATGTCGTCCTGGGCTCCGCGACAATTGCCCAGTGCTGACACCAGACGAGTTGCACTTCGCCTATCGGGAGCTGCCGCGACAGGACCTCGGGACGTTGAAGGTCGTCTCCGGCCGGGTCGTCGCGTGTGACGCGCTCACGCTGCACGTGGCCGAACCGTTCGTGCAGACCGTGCCGGTCGGCAACCATCCCGTCTGGCTGCTCGGCACCGAGCAGACCGCGTACGCCGCCGTCGCGCTGGTGTGCGCGCCCGGCCGGCCGGACCGCTGGGAGCTCGCGGTGACCGCCTCGGACGGTGACCCCGGGCTGCTCGGCCCGGACGAGGTGTACGGGTACCCGGTCGGCGCGGGGATGGGGTGCTTCCTCGACGAGCGGGCGGTCCCGCTGTGGGAGGCGGAGACGGAGGCCTACGAAGGCCTGCACTTCGACAAGCTGGTCGAAAAGTACCTGCTGGACCTGCCCGAACGGGACTGGGCAAACTACGTGATCGGGTCGCAGCGGCCCTCGGTGGCGAACCCGGAGCGGCTGAACATCGTGCTGTTCCGCTCGGGCTTCGGGGACGGGGTCTACGGCACCTACGCCGGGCTGGACGCGAGCGGACGGCTGCTGTGCCTGCTGACGGACTTCGCGCTGTCATGATCCCGGTGACCGCGGGCGCCGCCACCGGGATCGGCTCGCTGCCCGGCACCGACATCGTCGACGCGGTGGCGACCGTCCTCGGTGAGCTGCCCGACCTGCCGTACCTGCCCGAGCTGCCGGACCGCGGGCCGGGTGCGGACATCATCGGCCGCTCGGCGGGGCTGCTGGTGGAGTTGCCGGTCGAGCTGTACGCGGGCCGCTGGCGGGTCACCGTCCGGCCCGGCCGGGATCTGCGCCGGACCCGCGACCTCTGGGCGCGGGATCTCGACGCGCTGACCGAGGCCGGCGACGGCTTCACCGGCACGGTGAAGGTCCAGGCGGCCGGTCCGTGGACGCTCGCCGCCTCGCTCGACAAGCCGGTCGGCGGTGCGATGCTGCGCGACCCCGGCGCGGTACGGGACCTGACCGCCTCGCTCGCCGAGGGACTGCGCGGGCACGTCGCGGACGTCTCGGCCCGGCTGCCGGGCGCCACCGTCCTGCTGCAGCTCGACGAGCCGTCGCTGCCGGGTGTGCTCGCCGGGCACGTGCCGACCGAGAGCGGGCTGGGCGTCCTGGCGCCGGTCGAGCCCTCCGTGGCGACCGGTGCGCTGCGCTCCATTGTGGACGCTGCTGGTGCGCCGGTGGTCGTGCACTGCTGCGCTCCACGCGTACCCGTGCGGCTGTTCCGGGAAGCCGGCGCCGCCGCGGTCGCGATCGACCTGGACCTGGTCGGCGACATGGACGCGCTGGGTGAGATCCTCGACGGCGGGCTGGGACTGCTCGCCGGAGCGGTGCCGCCGGTCGGTGCGACGGCGCCCCCGGCCACCGACGTGGCGGCCCGGATCCGACGGCTCTGGCGCGACCTCGGCCTGCCCGCCGCGCGCCTGCCGGACCAGGTGGTGGTGACACCCGCCTGCGGGCTGGCCGGGGCGAGCCCGGCCTACGCCCGGGCCGCCCAGGCGGCGTGCCGCGAGGCCGGGCGGCGGCTGGCAGACGAACCGGAGTGAGGCCGCCGCGGGGCCCCGGTCAGGACTCCGCAGCCGGAGGCTCGAGCGCGATCGGGCGGCCGGCGGCGACGTAGTCGGCGTACTCGTCGTCGAGCATCGAACCGTTGACCCACTTGCCGGGGTCGGCGCCCAACTGCTGCTCGGCGAAGGAGAGCAGCGCGTCGGGTGCGTGCGAGCAGACGGTCGCGTCGTCGTCCGGGCCCCAGGGCGGGAACTCGTCCAGCTCGGGCCCGCCGATGTCCTCCATGTCGTGGACGTAGAGGCAGAACGCGTCACCGTCCGGCTGGACGGTCAGCACCCGCAGGCCACGCCGCTCACCGTCGCCGTATCCACCGAGGAGCTGGCCTACGACGGCGCCGCGACGGATCGCCCCGACCGCGAACGACCGGGTCAGATACCTCACGCGGGCACCGTCGGCAACCCTGCCACCGCCGTGGCCAGCTCCGATGTGGACAGTTCGTGGTCGACCAGCTCGCCGGCGAGGTAGGCTCCGTACGCGGCCAGGTCGAGGTGCCCGTGTCCACACAGGGCGGTCAGGATGACCCGCGACTCGCCGGTCTCCTTGCACCGCAACGCCTCGTCGATGCACGCGGCGAGCGCGTGGGTCGGCTCGGGCGCGGGCACGATCCCCTCGGTACGGGCGAACTGGACGCCGGCGGAGAAGCACTCCCGTTGGGTCTTGGCGACCGCCTCGATCAGGCCCAGCTCGTAGATGTGTGAGATCAGCGGCGACATGCCGTGGTAGCGCAGTCCACCCGCGTGGATCGGGTCGGGGACGAACTCGTGGCCGAGCGTGTGCATCTTCATCAGCGGCGTCATGCCGGCGGTGTCGCCGAAGTCGTACGCGTAGACGCCCCTGGTCAGCGACGGGCAGGCCGCCGGCTCGACCGCCCGGATCGTCACGTCCATCCGGCCGGCGAGCTTCTCGCGCAGGAACGGGAACATCAGGCCGGCGAAGTTGGACCCGCCGCCGGTGCAGCCGACGATGACGTCCGGCGTCACCCCCGCCACGGCGAACTGCGCGAGCGCCTCCTCACCGATGACGGTCTGGTGCAGCAGGACATGGTTGAGCACGCTGCCGAGCGCGTAGTTGGTGTCCTCGTGCTGGGCGGCCACCTCGACCGCCTCGGAGATGGCGATGCCCAGCGAGCCCGGCGAGTCGGGATGCGCGGCGAGCACCGCCCGACCAGCCGCGGTCAGGTCCGACGGCGACGGGTGGATGACTCCGCCGAACACCTCGATCATGATCTTCCGGTACGGTTTCTGGTCGTACGACGCGCGGACCTGCCATACCTCGCAGTCCAGCCCGAACTGGGCGCAGGCGAACGCGAGCGCGGTGCCCCACTGGCCGGCACCGGTCTCGGTGGTCAGCCGCCGCACACCCGCCGCCGCGTTGTAGTAGGCCTGCGCCACGGCCGTGTTCGGCTTGTGCGAACCGGCCGGCGAGACACCCTCGTACTTGTAGAAGATCTTGGCAGGGGTACCCAGGGCGCGTTCGAGCCGGTGCGCACGGTAGAGCGGCGAGGGCCGCCACAGCCGGTACACGTCGAGCACCTCGTCCGGGATGTCCACCCAGCGGTCGCCGCTGACCTCCTGCAGGATCAGCGCCATCGGGAACAGCGGCGCCAGGTCGTCCGGCCCGACCGGCTGGAGGGTGCCGGGGTGCAGCACGGGTGGCGGCGGCGACGGCAGGTCGGCCAGGAGGTTGTACCACCGGCGCGGGATCTCGGACTCGGCCAGCGTGATCTTGGTTGGCTCGCCTGTGCTCATGGTCGTCCTCGCTTCGCTCCGCGCCTGCTGCGCTGCCTTCCCTCGTCGCTCCGGTCGCTTCGCTCCCTGCGCTCCTCAGTCCAGGCACCGCGGCGCTGCGCTGTGCTCATGGTCGTCCTCGCTTCGCTCCGCGCCTGCTGCGCTGCCTTCCCTCGTCGCTCCGGTCGCTTCGCTCCCTGCGCTCCTCAGTCCAGGCATCGCGGCGCTGCGCTACGCTCATCGCCCGACCGTAACTCCGCGCGCTACGCCGCGAAACTGGACCTCCGGCCCGTGGCTGTCGCACCCGCGGGTTACCGTGCGGATGTGTCGGAGTCAACGATTCCCCAGCAGGTCACGGCAGCTCAGGAGCGGGCAGCCGGAGGCGAGCCGCCGCCGGAGGCCCGTGAGCGGCACGCCACGCTGAGTCAGGAAGTTGACGAGCACCAGTACCGGTACCACGTGCTGGACGCGCCGACGATCTCCGACGGGGAGTACGACACGCTCATCCGGGAGCTGAACGCGCTCGAGGACGAATACCCGGCACTGCGTACCCCCGACTCGCCCACCCAGCGGGTGGGGCACGTCTACTCCACGCTGTTCACGCCGGTGGCGCACATCGAGCGGATGATGTCGCTCGACAACGCGTTCTCCGAGGATGAGCTGACCGCCTGGGCCGAGCGCACCGAGCGGGACGCCGGCGGCAAGGTCGGCTTCCTGTGCGAGCTGAAGGTCGACGGGGTGGCGATCAGCCTGACCTACGAGAAGGGGGCGCTGGTCCGGGCGGCGACCCGCGGCGACGGGCGGACCGGCGAGGACGTCACGCTCAACGTCAGGACGATCCGGTCCGTGCCGGACCGGCTGACCGGCAAGAAGGTCCCCGACCTGCTCGAGGTGCGCGGCGAGGTGTACTTTCCGGTCGCCGCGTTCGCCGACCTCAACGCGGCTCTGGTCGAGCAGGGCAAGGCGCCGTTCGCGAACCCGCGCAACGCCGCGGCCGGCTCGCTGCGGCAGAAGGATCCCCGGGTCAGCGCGTCGCGCCCGCTCCGGCTCGTCGTCCACGGCATCGGCGCCCGCAAGGGCTTCGAGCCGAAGTCACAATCCCACGCGTACCAGGCCATGCGTGACTTCGGGCTGCCCACCAGCGACCGGTGGCGGGTCGTCGAGGGCCTGGCCGGCGTCCAGGACTACATCGGGTACTACGCCGAGCACCGGCACGACGTCGAGCACGAGATCGACGGTGTCGTGGTGAAGGTCGACGAGGTCGCCCTGCAGCGCCGGCTCGGCTCCACGTCGCGGGCGCCGCGCTGGGCGATCGCGTTCAAATACCCGCCTGAGGAGGTCAACACCAAGCTGCTCGACATCCCGGTGAACGTGGGGCGGACCGGGCGGGTCACGCCGTACGCGGTGCTGGAGCCGGTCTTCGTCAGCGGGGTGACCATCACCAACGCCACCCTGCACAACGCGCAGGAGGTCGAGCGCAAGGGCGTGCTCATCGGCGACACCGTGGTGGTCCGGCGGGCCGGCGACGTGATCCCGGAGATCGTCGGTCCGGTCGTGGACAAGCGCGACGGTACCGAGCGGCCGTTCGTGATGCCGACCCGCTGCCCGGAGTGCGGCTCGACGCTCGCCCCGGCCAAGGAGGGCGACGTCGACATCCGGTGCCCGAACAACCGTTCCTGCAAGGCACAGCTGCGCGAGCGCGTGTTCCACCTGGCCGGCCGGGGCGCGTTCGACATCGAGATGTTGGGCTACAAGGCGGCGATGGCACTGCTGGACGACAAGGTGATCACCGACGAGGGTGACCTGTTCGGGCTCGACGAGGACCAGCTCCGGCGCAGCGCCTTCTTCGTCAACAAGGACGGCTCGCTCGGCTCCAACGCACTGCGGCTGCTGGCCAACCTGGCCGAGGCGAAGGAGCAGCCGCTGTGGCGGGTGCTGGTCGGGCTGTCGATCCGGCACGTCGGTCCGACCGCGGCGCAGGCGTTGGCCCGCGAGTTCGGCTCGATCGACGCGATGACCGCGGCCACCGCGGAGGAGCTCGCTGCCGCCGAGGGGGTGGGTCCGACCATCGCCGAGTCGTTCATGGAGTGGTTCACCGTCGACTGGCACCGCGACGTGGTCGAGAAGTGGCGGGCGGCCGGCGTACGGATGGCCGAGGAACGGGAGGAGACCGGGCCACGGCTGCTCGACGGGCTGACCGTGGTGGTCACCGGGACGCTCGACGGGTACTCCCGCGAGGGTGCCGCCGAGGCCATCGCGACCCGTGGGGGCAAGGTGACCGCCTCGGTGTCGAAGAAGACCTCGTTCGTCGTGGTCGGCGACAACCCGGGCTCGAAGTACGACAAGGCGGTCTCGCTCAAGGTGCCGGTGCTCGACGAGGCCGGCTTCGAGGTGCTGCTCAGCGAGGGGCCGGACGCGGCCCGGGCCGCCGCCACGACCCCGGACGGGTAGCCCGCCCGCCCTGCCGGGGGACGAAGACGGGGCGAAAGGACCACTCCGAGCCAGCCCAACGTCCCCACCTAACGGGGTACGCGGGCGTACGCTGCCTGCGGTTGTGCACGGTACCGTACGAAATAAGCAGAGAAAACGGGCCTATTTTGAGTTCGTCATAAGTGGGAGCTATCCGGCGTCACCGCCCTAGGGTGGGGTCGTTGCAGGGCGCAGGGAGGTGACTGTGGAACCGTCGACCCTGCGGAACGCGGCGCCGCCGGAGCGCCGCGGTCTGTTCTTCGGGTACGTCACGGCCGTGGTCGTGCTCGGCGCGCTCGCCGTGGCGACGCACGTCGTGGACGTACCGGCGGACATCCGGTCCGCGCCCCTCGCCTTCTGGGTCATGGCGGTCCTGGCCGTCCTCGCCGACGCCCGCCCGTTCAGCACCCCCGGCAGCGGCCGGGACACCTCGGCGGTCTACCCCTCGATCTGCTTCACGTTCGCGATCCTGCTCTGCGCGGGTCTCGGCGCCGCGGTGCTGGTGCAGATGGCCGCCGTGGTCGTGGTCGCGCTGCGGATGCGCCACGCCCCGTGGCGGGCCGCGTTCAACGCCGGGCAGTACGCGCTGTCGTTCGCCGCCGCGTACGCCGTCCTCGGTCTGGCCAGCCCCCGGCCGTTCCTGCCTGGCGAAGGCCGGCCCACCTGGGGCGACCTGCTGGTCGTGCTGCTCGCCGCGGCGGCCTGGTTCGTCGTCAACGACGCCCTGGTCACCACCGCGGTGTGGCTGCGCTTCGGCGGCCCGTGGTGGCGGGTGGCCACCGGCGGCCTCGGCCACGAGCTGCTGTCGACCGGTGCGCTGTTGCTGCTCGCGCCGGTGCTCAGCGTCGCCGCGCACGCGAGCGCGGCGCTGATCCCGCTGATCTTCGTGCCGCTCTACGCGGTCGAGCGGATGGCCCGGCTCTCCGCCGACCAGGAGCGGGCGGCGCTGCAGGACCCGCTGACCGGGCTGGCCAACCGCAAGGCCCTGCTGATGGAGGTCGGTGACCAGATCCGCTGCCACGCGGAGCGGGCCTCCGAGGGGCACCCGCGCCGGCGGCTCGCCCTGTTGCTGCTCGACCTCGACCGGTTCAAGCACGTCAACGACGCGCTCGGGCACGAGGTGGGCGACGAGCTGCTGATCTCGGTGGCGCGCCGGCTGGAGGAGGTCGCGCCGGCGGACGGGATGGTCGCGCGGCTCGGCGGGGACGAGTTCGCGATCGTCGTACCCGGCCTGGCCGGCCCGGTCGAGGCCCGGGCGGCGGCGGACCGGATCATCGGCGCGCTCGGCTATCCGGTCCTGCTGGACGGGCTGCCCGTCGACGTCGGCGGCTCGGTCGGCATCGCGCTCTATCCCGAGCACGGCGACGACGTGGCCGAGCTGATGCGACACGCCGACGTCGCGATGTACGACGCCAAGCACCGCGGCGACGCGATCGCCGCGTACCTGCCGGAGTCCGACCACAACTCGCCCGAGCGGCTCGGCCTCCTCGCCGACCTGCGCCGGGCCCTGGAGACACCGGGCTGCGACGAGATCTCGCTCTACTACCAACCCCAGGTCGCGCTCAGCAGCGGGAAGGTCGTCGCGGTCGAGGCCCTGCTGCGGTGGAGCCACCCGCTCCGCGGGTTCGTCAACCCCGAGGAGCTGATCCGGGTCGCCGAGCACACCGCGGTGATGCGCCTGCTCACCCGGCGGGTCATCGATGACGTGGTGGCCCAGGTGGCGAAGTGGTCGGCCGAGGGGCTGACGGTACGCGCCTCGCTGAACGTGAGCGTCCGCGACCTGCACACCGGCGAGATCGTGGACCAGCTCGCGTCCCGGCTCGCCGAGTTCGGCGTACCGGCCGACCGGATCCAGCTGGAGATCACCGAGGGCGCGCTGATGGCCGATCCGCGCCGGGTGCTCGCCACCATCGCCCGCGTCTCCGCACTCGGCGTGGCGATCTCGCTGGACGACTTCGGCACCGGCTACTCCTCGCTCCAGCACCTGCGCCGGCTGCCGCTGACCGAGGTCAAAGTGGACCGTTCGTTCGTGCTCGGCATGGTGACCGACCCGGACGACGCGGCGATCGTCCGCTCGACCATCGAGCTGGCCCGCGCGCTCGGGCTGCGCGTCGTCGCCGAGGGCGTGGAGAACGAGCGGGCCTGGCGGCTGCTGGTGGACGCCGGGTGCTGTATCGCGCAGGGCTGGTTCTTCGCGCGCCCGATGCCGGCCGAGGAGCTGACGTCCTGGCTGGCGCGGTACCGGGCGCCGGTACCGCCGGTGGCCGTCCGGGCGCCGGCGCACCTGCGGGCCGACGCCTGAGCCGTCGTCACTAGACTCTGCATGTCGACTCGGGGAAGGACTCCTATGGCTGCCATCTCCCGCGAGGAGGTCGCGCACCTGGCGCACCTCGCGCGGCTCGCCGTCACCGAAGCCGAGCTGGATACCTTCGCCGGCCAGCTGGACGTGATCCTGGCCTCGGTCGCGCGCGTCGGCGAGGTCGCAGCCGACGACATCCCGCCGACCTCGCACTCCGTGCCGCTGACGAACGTGTACCGCGACGACGTCGTCGAGCCGTGCCTGGACCGCGACGAGGTACTGGCCGCCGCGCCGGACCGGGAGAACGGGCGGTTCCGCGTCCCGCGCATCCTCGGTGAGGAGGAGTAATGCTCACCACCAGCACCGCGGCCGAGCTGGGTCGGCTGATCGCGGCGGGTGAGGCCTCCGCGGAGGAGGTCACCCGCGCGCACCTGGACCGGATCGCCGCGGTCGAGCCGAAGGTGCACGCGTTCCTGCACGTCGACGCCGACGGGGCGGTCGCGGCGGCGCGCCAGGTCGACCGGCGCCGGGCCGCCGGCGAGGAGCTGGGACCGCTGGCCGGCGTGCCGGTCGCGGTCAAGGACGTGCTCACCACGCGCGGCGTCCCGACCACGTGCGGGTCGAAGATCCTCGACGGCTGGATCCCGCCGTACGACGCGACGGTGGTGACCCGGCTGCGTGAGGCCGGCCTGGTGATGCTCGGCAAGACCAACATGGACGAGTTCGCGATGGGATCGTCCACTGAGTACTCGGCCTACGGGCCGACGTACAACCCCTGGGACCTGACCCGGATCCCGGGCGGCTCGGGCGGTGGCTCGGCCGCCGCGGTCGCCGGGTACGAGGCGCCGCTGGCGATCGGCACCGACACCGGTGGCTCGATCCGTCAACCGGGCGCGGTCACCGGTACCGTCGGCGCGAAGCCGACCTACGGTGGCACCTCCCGGTACGGGCTCGTCGCGTTCTCGTCCTCTCTGGACACTCCCGGCCCGTGCGCCCGTACCGTCGAGGACGCCGCGCTGCTGCACGCGGTCATCGCCGGCCACGACCGGCGCGATTCGACGTCGATCCCGGCTCCCGTGCCGCCGGTCGTCGAGGCGGCCCGCCAGGGTGGCACCGGCGACCTGGCCGGCGTACGGCTGGGTCTGGTCACCGAGTTCGCCGCCGGCGACGGCGGCGAGCCGGGCGTGGCCGCGGCCGTGCGGGAGGGCATCGAGGCGCTCGTGAAGCTCGGCGCCGAGGTGGTCGAGGTGTCCTGCCCGCACTTCGCGTACGCGCTGCCGGCCTATTACCTCATCGCGCCGAGCGAGTGCTCATCGAACCTGGCCCGGTTCGACGGTGTCCGCTACGGACTGCGGGTGGACGCGCCGACGCTGGAGGAGCTGATGTCGCGGACCCGCGAGGCCGGTTTCGGCCCGGAGGTCAAGCGGCGCATCATCCTGGGCACGTACGCGCTGTCGGCCGGCTACTACGACGCCTACTACGGGCAGGCGCAGAAGGTGCGCACGCTGATCGCCCGGGACTTCGCGGCCGCGTTCGAGAAGGCGGACGTGCTCGTCTCGCCGACCACGCCGTTCGTGGCGTTCCCGTTCGGCGCGCGGACGTCCGACCCGTACCAGATGTACCTGGCGGACCTCTACACCATCCCGTCCAACCTGTACGGTGGCCCGGCCGTGTCGGTCCCCTGTGGACTGTCCGACGGGCTGCCGGTCGGGTTGCAGGTGATGGCGCCGACCATGGCGGACGACCGGATGTACCGGGTGGCGGCCGCGCTGGAGTCGGTGCTCCCGACGCTGACGCCGCCACCGCTGGCGTAACGGTTCAGCCGGCCCGCGAGGCGGGGATCAGCCGGGTGACCGGGTCGTACGCGTACGCTGCGCCGGCCGCGCCGATCGCCGGGCCGAGCAGGTAGACCCAGATGTCGCTCCAGGCGGTGTTGCCACCGGCCAGCGCGAGGGTCAGGTCCGGGCCGAACGTGCGGGCGAAGTTCATCGACGCCCCGGTGATCGCGCCGATGGCGAGCATGCCGAGCGCGACCATGAACCCGATGGCGAGACCGGGGCCGATGCCGGCACTGCGCTCGGCCGGGGCCGCCGCGTCCACCGCGACGTCCCGGCCCGCGACCGCCAGCACGACGGCGACGAGCAGGAACGTGGCGATCGCCTCGGCGAGGAGGGCGCCGATGAGGCCGGCACCGGAGCTCGCGCTCTCCGCGATCCGGGTCGCGCCGAGCCCGGCGGCCACGCCGTCCTGGCCGTACGTCGCCCACAGCAGCAGCGCACCGGCGAACCCGCCGACGATCTGGGCGCCCGCGTACATGGCCGCCTCGATCCAGGGCAGCCGGCCGCGGATGGCCGCGGCGAGCGAGACCGCCGGGTTGAAGTGGCCACCGGAAATGGGGCCGACTATCCAGATTGCGGCGGCGAGTGCGAGCCCGAAAGCGACAGAGGCACCGAGGAGGCCCGACGCTCCGTTGACCAGCGCCGCGCACCCGAAGTACACCAGGATCAGGGTGCCCACCGCTTCGGCACCGAGCCGCACGTACATACCTGAACGCATCCCATTCTCCTCCGGGGGGTGAACCGATAATTGGGACGTCCCTCAATATCGCACCGTTCGATCGATCCACAATGCCCAACCCGGTCGAAGATTTCCCCAGGAGGTTGATCTTGCCTTGCGGTCGGGGCGGCCCCGGGGGCCGGCCGCCGGCCGACTACCCTGGTCCGGGTGACGACGGTGGTCTCCAGTTACGAGCCGGTGATCGGCCTCGAGGTCCATGTCGAGCTCGGTACCCGGACGAAGATGTTCTGCGGTTGCCCGACCGATTTCGGTGCCGAGCCGAACACCCAGGTGTGCCCGGTCTGCCTCGGTCTGCCCGGCAGCCTGCCGGTGGCCAACCGGACCGCCATCGAGGCGACCATCCGCATCGGGCTCGCGCTGAACTGCCAGATCGCGCAGTGGTGCCGGTTCGCCCGCAAGAACTACTTCTACCCGGACATGCCGAAGAACTTTCAGATCAGCCAGTACGACGAGCCGCTGTGCACGGATGGCTGGCTGGACGTCGAGGTCGACGGCGAGACGGTGCGGGTCGGCATCGAGCGGGTGCACCTGGAGGAGGACACCGGCAAGACCCTGCACCTCGGCGGCGCCACCGGCCGGATCCACGGGTCGACCGAGTCCCTTGTGGACTACAACCGGGCCGGCATCCCGCTGGTCGAGATCGTCACGAAGCCGGTACCGGGAACCGGTGAGCTGGCTCCGATCGTGGCCCGGGCGTACGTCACCGAGCTGCGCGACGTCGTCCGCTCGCTCGGCGTCTCCGACGTCCGGATGGAGGAGGGTTCGCTGCGCTGCGACGTGAACACGTCGCTGAACCGGCCCGGCGAGGCGTGGGGTACCCGGACCGAGACGAAGAACGTCAACTCGCTGCGCAGCGTCGAGCGGGCCGTCCGCGCCGAGATGCGCCGCCAGTCCGACGTGCTCGACGCCGGTGGCACGGTGATCCAGGAGACCCGCCACTTCCACGAGGACACCGGCGACACCACGTCGGGGCGCAACAAGGAGACCGCGACCGACTACCGGTACTTCCCCGAGCCCGACCTCGTCCCGCTCGCGCCGGATCCGGCCTGGGTGGCCGAGCTCAAGGCCGCGCTGCCCGAGCTGCCGCGGGTGCACCGGCACCGGCTGCGCGACGCCTGGGGACTGTCCGATCTGGACATGCGGGCGATCGTCAACGCGGGCGCGGTACCGCTGGTCGAGGAGACGGTCGCCGCGGGAGCGACACCGGAGGCGGCCCGGAAGTGGTGGCTCGGCGAGCTGTCCCGGCGCGCCAACGCGTCCGGTGTGGACCTCTCCGCGGTCGGCGCCACGCCCGCCCAGGTGGCCGAGCTGCAGCGGCTGGTGGACAGCGGGACGCTGACGGACAAGCTCGCCCGTACCGTGCTGGAGGGCGTGCTCGCCGGGGAGGGTGACCCGGCCGCGGTGATGGCCGCCCGCGGCCTGGCCGTGGTCTCCGACACCGGGGCGCTCACCGCCGCCGTCGACGAGGCCATCGCGGCCCACCCCGACGTGGCGGCCAAGGTCCGCGACGGCAAGGTCGCCGCCGCCGGGGTCATCGTCGGCGCGGTCATGAAGGCCACCCGTGGCCAGGCGGACGCGAAGACGGTCCGGGAGCTGGTGCTCGCCAAGCTCAGCGCGGAGGGTTAGCGGTACCCGGGCCGGCCTGCTCGACCACGTGCCGCTCGAGCGTGACAGCGGCGAGACCGGTACCGCCGACCTGGATGTCGTCGTACGCCTGCAACACCCGATTCTCGTTGAAGTAGAGCACCGACAGGGCGAGCGGCGTCGGGTCCTCCTGTTCCAGGCCGCGCAGCCCGGCGCCGCCGGTCGAGCCCTGGACCATCAGTTGCGTCGCCAGTGGACCGACCAGCGCCAGCGGCCGTACCTCGCGCTTGTGGGTGTGCCCGGCGAGCACGAGCGGGACCTGGCCGGAGAGCCCGCCGGCCGAGGCCGGATCGTGCACGAGCGCCAGGTCGACCGTGAGGCCGGAGCGGTCGATGGTCTCGGCGAGCCGCCCGCCGGCGTCGATCACCTGCTCGATGGTCTTCTGCGAGGAGCTGGAGCCGGCCGGCGAGGTCTCCTTGTCCGGGGTGAACCGCGGGTCCCCGATGCCGGCGAAGGTCAGCCCGGCGACGCTGCGTACCTCGTTCTCCAGTACCACGGCGTTGCGTTGCCGGACCACCTCGGCGGAGGTCACCCCGGAGTCGTGGTTGCCCCGGATGAAGACGTACGGGACGTCGAGCGCGGAGATCGAGGAGAGGTAGTAGGACGCCTCGGTCTCCGTGCCCCAGTCGGTGATGTCGCCGGTGTCCACCACCACGTCGATCTGGAACTGGTCCACGACCGTATCGATGACCGACCAGGCGGACGGGTTGAGGTGCAGGTCGGAGACGTGCAGCACGCGGATCTGGGTCGGGTCGGGGTCGTAGATCGGCAGCGCGGAGACCGTGCCGTAGAGCTTGCTCACGTTGCGCACGAGCCGCTGGAGTTGCAGGCGGTACTCGTCGTAACGGTCGGCGATCCGCTGCGCCTCACCTACCACGGCCGGGGCGTTGACGAGCAGCCCCTCGTACCGTGGCTCCTGGATCGAGGTGGGGCGGAACGTGCCGACGCCGACGGCCAGGCTGGCCACGGTCAGGGTGAGCGCGGCGCCGCCGGCCCAGGCCACCCGGCGGACGTTGCGGAACACCAGGGCCGCCAGGATCATCGCGCCGAGCACGGTCACCGCCAGCGTCCGCAGGACCAGGCGGGTCAGGCCCACCTCGATGTCGTCGACCGCGGTGTCGCTCGCCCGGACGACGCCGTTCGGGTCGGCCACCAGCGCCTCGGTGCGGCGCTGGTCGAGCGAACCGAGCCGCAGCGTCAGGTGCGCCGGGCCGTCGTGGCTGTCCAGGCTGAGCGAGCCGAGCGGCGGTACCTGCACCCTGGTGTCGCCGCGCACCGACGGGGTCAGGGTCATCTCGGCCCGGAACGGGCCGACGTCGGTCTCGGTCCGGGCGCCGAGGAGCATGCCGAGCGCGGCACCGACCAGGGCCACGACGAGGACAGCCGCACCGGTCGCGACGCGCCGGGCGGCACGGCTGCGCGCCGCGGCCGTGATCCTGCCCCACATGATCCCCATCATGGCCCGTCGCGGGCGCCGACCGCCGCCGATCAGCCCTTGCCCGCCGATCCGCCGCTGAGGACGAGCCGCAGGATGCGGTCGTCGCTGGGATCTGGATCGCCCCGGCCGTCGTGGTTGGAGGTGGTCACCCAGAGCGAACCGTCCGGCGCGCGTGCGGCGGATCGCAACCGGCCGTACTCGTTGTTCAGCTCGTCCCTGGGCGCGCCCAGGGCCGTACCGCCGCCGGTCAGCTCGACGAGCCAGAGCCGCTCCCCGCGCAGCGCGGCGGCGGCGATCACATTGCCCAGGATCGCCATGCCCGACCACGACGCCTCGTCGGTCGGCTTCACCACGATCGGGTTCGCGTAGCGGGCGTCGTCACCCATACCCTCCACGGTCGGCCAGCCGTAGTTCTTGCCGGGCTCGATCCGGTTGATCTCGTCCCAGGTGTTCTGGCCGAACTCCGTCGCGTAGAGACGCTTCTGGTTGTCCCAGTCCAGTCCCTGGACGTTGCGGTGGCCGTACGACCAGACCAGCGAGTTGGGGAAGGGGTTGCCCGGTGCCGGCTTGCCGTCCGTGGTCATCCGTAGGATCTTGCCGCCCAGGCTGCGCAGGTCCTGGGCCAGACCGCGCTGCGACGCGTCGCCGGTGGTGGCGTAGAGGAAGCCGTCGGGCCCGAACGCGAGCCGGCCGCCGTTGTGGATCCCGGAGATCGGGATGCCGGTGACGATCGGCTGGGGGCGGTTGCCGAGCGTCAGCTTGGCGATCCGGTTGTCGCTGGTGGCGGTGTAGTACAGGTAGATCGTCTTGTCGGTCTCGTACCCGGGCGACACCGCGATGCCCATCAGGCCGCCCTCGCCACGGGCGTCGGCCTCGGCGATCGTCTGCACGGTGGTGACCCGCAGGCCGCCGGGTCCGCTCTCCGGACCGACCTTGAGGATCTTCCGGGTGTCCCGCTCGGTGACCAGCGCGCTACCGTCCGGCAGGAAGGCCACCCCCCACGGCACGCGCAGGCCCTTGGCGATGACCATGGTTGCCGCGTTCGCGGGCCCGCCCGACGTGGCCGATCTGGTCGGCGCCACCGACGGCGTCGGGAACCGGGGTGGCTCGCCGGACTCGTCGGGCGGCGGCTTGCCGAAACTGCAGGCCGCGAGCGCCGCGACCGTGGCGGCGGCCACGGCCGCCAGCAGTGGGCGTGGGGGGCTGCTCACGGCGCCCAGCCTAACCGCGGTAGCTGTGATCGGCAGGTCGAGCTTGATCAACTGGCCTCCCTCTCAACCCTTCTGGCGCCCGGCGGGGTCGTGGTCCGGACAACCGGCTCGGGAGAGTGAGGCACGTGACGGACGAGGGGTTCCGGGACTTCCGGGAAGCCTCACCAGGCGGCGGCGGACCGGGCGCGGACCGCGCTGTGGTGAGCTAGTCGGCCGGCTGGCCCGGTGCCGTGCTGGCGGCCGGGGCGGCGTCCAGCGCGGCGGCCAGGCGGGGCAGGTCACGGCCGCGGACCGCGGGCAGCAGGACCGCGCTGCCGTCGGTCAGCCGGGCCACCACCCGGTCGCCGCCCACCGGACCGATCTCGGCGATCTCGGTCCAGCGCAGCCGGCGCTGCCCGACGAGGGCACGGACGCGCAGCCCGTCCCGGGTGGCGTCGGTGCCGGACCGCCAGGCCCAGGCGGCGATCCCCAGCGGTACCAGCATGAGCGGCGCCAGGAACCAGCTGGCGGCGACGAGCGGAATCGTGGCGATGAACGCGATGATCCCGGCGACGGTCAGCGCGGCGTGGTGGCGGAACTTCACCGTCCCATCGTCCCACCGGCCGGCGCGCCGACCCGGGGCCGGGGTGGCGGCCGGGGTGATCGACCGGGGCCGCGGGTCGACCGGGGCCGCGGGTCGACCGGGGCGGGCCCGTCAGTCCGGCGACGGCTTGCCGGGCTCGGGCTGCGGCGGGACCAGGTACGGGCCAGGGTCGACGTGGGCGATCCCTTCCGCCGAGGTCGGGGCGGCACGGGTACCGGCCCGAGGGGTCACGTGCGTTCCGAGGCGCGTGCCATCCGGGCGGCCTCGCTCCGGTTGCGCGCGCCGAGCTTCGCCAGGATCCGCGAGACGTGCACGCCTGCGGTGCGTTCGGAGATGTACAGCTCGGTGGCGATCTCGCGGTTGGTCCGCCCCCAGCCGATCAGCTCCAGTACCTCGTTCTCCCGCCTGGTGAGCGTGGTCAGCGTGGGTACGTGCCCGCGCGGCTCGTCGAGCAACGGCAGCCGGCCGCGCCGCGCGACCCGTTCCGCCTCCGCGACGAGGGGCGCCGCCCGCAGCCGGCGGGCCGTCTCGTACGCGTGGCGCAGCGGCTCCGCCGCCGCATCCGCCGACCGGCACGCCACGAGCACGTCGGCCGCGCGCAGCCTCGCGTACCCGAACCAGTACGGCATCCCCAGCTCCCGCCAGCGCCCGGCCAGGGACGACCAGGCGTCCGCGGCTGCCGGGCCGCCAGCGTCGGGGCGGAGACGGGCGGCCTCCAGCCGGCACAGCCGGGCGAGGGCGGCCGCCTCCGGCGGCACCGGCAGCGCACCCCACGACGCTGCGGCCGCATCCGCCCGGGCGGACAGTTCCGCGGCGCTCGCCACCGGATCGTCGAGCCGGCGCATCCGTCCACCGGAGGCCTCGAGGTCGGCCAGCGCGCCCAGCGCGACGGCGGCGAGCCGTAGCCGGTCCATCCCACCGACGCCGGCGCGGGCCAGCAACGCCCTGCACACCCCGACCGCGGTCCGGTAGCGCCGGATCGACCGGGCCACCACGGCTTCGGCGTACGCCTGTTCGACCGCGACGATCGGGTTGTCGTCATCGATGCTCGCGGCCCGCGACACCAGCGCCGCCGCGTCCGTCGCGCCGCGCAGCGCGGCGATCTCCGCCCGGCGCAGCAACAGCAGCGTGGCCACCTTCCCGCCGGAACCGGGCGACGGCTCCGCGCAGCGCTGCTCCGCGTCGTCCCAGCGGCCGGTCGCGACAAGGCCGACCACCAGGTTGTACGTCAGGGTGCCGCCGAGCGTCGCGGCCAGCCCGAGCGTGTCGAGGCGGCGCAGCGCGTCCTCGCAGATCCGCACGCACTCCCGGTACCGTCCGGCGTTCACCAGCACGTAGGCCCGGTTGCCCGCGACCCGGGTCAGGTCCAGCACGCCACCGGTACCGTCGGCGTGCTGCTGCGCCCGGGCCAGCAGCGCCAGGCCCGCATCCACCTCGCCGGTCATCGCCAGGCACACCCCCTCGATCACGAGCGCGTGTGCGGCTGTCGCGCTGTCATCGCACCCGCTGGCCAGCTCGGCGGCCCGGCGGCCGACCTCGGCGCCTTCGGCGTACGCACCGAGCACCATCAGCCGCCCGGCCTCGGCGACCTCCACCTTGGCGCCGATCGCGGAGTGGGGCAGCCGTGCGGCCAGCGCGCGGGCCTCGGCCAGCGCGTCGAACGCTTCCGCGGTACGGCCCGCGGCGTAGAGCCGTTCCCGCAAGGCGTGCAGCAGCAGGCAGCGGGCCGCGGGATCCGGCGGTGGCACGGCGTCCAGGCCCTGACGCAGCACTGCTTCCGCCTGCTCGGATTCGCCCGCGCACCGCAGTGCCTCGGCCGCCGCCAGCACGATGTCCGGCGTCACGGCCAGTTGCAGGGCCCGGCCGTACATCCGGGCGGCCTCGGCGTACGAGCAGCTCGCCTCGGCCTCGCGGCCGGCGTCGACCCACGCCAGCCGGGCGCGCGTGTCGTCCCCGGCCCGCTCCCACAACCGGGCCCGGGTGGCTGCCGGTGCCGCGGACTCCACAAAGGACACCACGGCACGGCTCAACCGCCGCAGCTCGGCCGGGCGCAGTTCGGCCTCGACCACCTCACCGACGAGGCGGTGACGCAGCCGGACGGTGTCGGTACCCGGCTCGGCGACGAGCAGCCCCCGGCGCAGGGCGGCGGAGAGCGCGTCGGCGCCGGCGATCTCCGTACCCATGGACTCGGTCGCCGAGTCACCGGCGAGGGCGACCGCCGCCACCACCGCGACCCCGCCCGGGCCCAGCTCACGCAGCCGGGCGGAGAGCAGCGCGCGCAGGGTCGGCGGGATATCCCCGCCGCCCGCGCGGGCCAGCTCGGCGGCGAACAGCGGGTGACCCTCGCTGCGGCGTACCACGGCCTCCGGGTCGTCCGAACCGGCGGCTCGCGCGAGCAGGTGGACCGCGGCCGGGTCGAGCGGCCCGAGCGGGAGGTGGACCCCGCTGGGCGAGGTGGCCAGCTCGACCAGGCGGGCCGGCGTGCCGTCCCCGTCCCGGACCGTGACGACCAGCAGCAGGCGTAACCGCGGCGCGGCCCGGGCCAGCACGTCCAGGACGGCGAGGCTGGACGGGTCGATCCAGTGGGCGTCCTCGACCACGATCACCACGGGCTGGTCGGCGGCCCAGGTGCCCACCCGCTCCAGCAGCCGGTCGGCGAGCCACGCGCGGGCCACCGCGACCGGGGCGCCGGCCAGCGCGACGACAGCAGCGAGCAGCTCGCCGAAACCGCCGCTCCCCGGTGGGTCGGGCGCGGTCCGCCAGGCGGTGAGGAACGGCGCGTACGCGATGTCCCCACCGGAGTGCGTGGGGCAACCGCCGACGAGAACGCTGGCGCCGGTACCGACAAATTCCCGACAGCTCGCATGCACGAGGCTGCTCTTCCCGATCCCGGCCGGCCCGGAGATGACGATCGTCCGCCCGGTGCCGGAGCGTGCGGCGGCGAAGGCCTCGCGCAGCACGGCCAGCTCCGCGTCCCGTCCTACGAAACAGGCATCGACCACGGTGGCGACCACGGCGCAGAGTATCGAGGGTCCGCGGCGGGGCAACTACGCAATAATCCACAGATGACCCCGGCTGACGGAAACGCGATCCTCGAGGAGAACTTCGCGCCCTGGGTGCAGGAGCTGGGTCTGGTCGTCGAGGAGGTGGGTGAGCGCCACGCGGTGGCCCGGTTGCCGTGGTCGGACCGCTTGGCACGCGAGGGTGGCGGGCTGTCCGGGCAGGCGATGATGGCGGCCGCCGACACGACGACCGTGATCGCGATCAGCGCGATGCGCGGCGGGTTCGGGCCGATGACGACAGTGCAGCAGTCGACGATGTTCCAGCGACCGGCCATCGGAGTCGATACGATGGTGACCGCGACGGTGAGCAGGCTCGGGCGTACTCTCGCATTCGTCGATGTCGTCCTCACAGCCGACAAGGCCGTGGTCGCGACGGCCAGCACGGTCTACGCGATCCTCGGATGACACCGGCCGCGTAACCGACTTGCGCGCGCGTTCGTTACGAGTTATGGGGCGTCCTGTCGCACCCAACGACGGGAGCCGCCACGGTGACCCCGACCCCCCGAAGGACTGCCGGCCGTGTCAGCTCCGCCCGCCGCCCAGGACCGCCCTGCGAGCTGGGGATTCGTGCTGCCAACCGCGATCGCTGCGGCGGTACTGGTAACCGGCCTGGCCGGCACGGTTCCGGCGCTCACCGCCGTCTGTACCGCCGTCCTGATCGCGGTGACCCTGCCCGCGTTCCGGCTGGTCCGGCTGGCCCTCGCGATCCACACCGGGCAGCGCTCGTTCGGCCCGTGCCGCGGCATCGGGTTCCTCGGCATGGGCGCGTTCACCGCGATGCTGACCGCGGGCGTGCTGCCGCTGGTGACGCCGGCCCACCGGTCGTACGCCGCGCTGGCCGGGCTGATCGTGCTTACCAGCTTCTCCATGCTCGGCCTGCTCGTGCTCCCCGGCACGGCGCCGACGATCGCGGCCCGGATGCGCCGCGCGTTCGACGGCGTGAGCATCGCGATCAGCCTGTTCTTCGCCGCGTGGTTGGTGGTGCTGCGGCCGATGGGCGGGGCCCGGCCGGTCGCGCTCGTCGCCGTCCTCGTCGCGAGCTGCGCGCTCGCGATCACCGTGCTGACCGTGCTGCGGGCGGTACGCCACCGGCCGGCGGCGATCTCCTGCGGCGTCGGCGCCGCCCTGGCGATCAGCGGGCTGGCCGCGGTCACCGCCTCGCTGACCGGTACCGGCGAGCGGGTGATCCTCGTCGTGGCCGGCGCCTGCCTGGCGGTCGGGCCGCTGGTCACCTGGACCGGAGCGAGCCGGGTCGATGCGGCACCGACCCCGTTGAGCCCGGCCGATCTGGAGGGCACGTTCACCAGCTACCCGCTGCTGGCCGTACCCGTGCTGATCGCCGCCATCGCGGCCGTCTACCACGTGTTCGCGGTCGGTGAGCTGGACCCGATGTCACTGGGCCTGGGCGCCGCGGTGGGCGCGGCGGTCGCGATCCGCGAGACCCTGGCCGCGATCGACGTCCGGCGGTACGCACACCGCCTGGTGGCTCAGGAGGCCCATTTCCGCTCGCTCGTCGCCGGCTCCAGCGACGTCACGATCCTGCTCGGCGGCGACATGGAGGTGCGCTGGCAGTCGCCGGCCGCGGCCCGCCAGTTCGGCCTCTCCGACCAGGACGTGCTGGGCCGGTCGCTGCCGGCCCTCGTCCACCCGGACGACGCGTCGACCGTGACGGACAAGATCCGTGAGGTGCTCACCGGTGACCCGGCCGAGCCGGGCCGGCCGGTCCTGGTCGAGGCGCGGCTGCGCGACGGCTTCGGCGGCTGGCGGGACACCGAGTCCACGGTCGCGGACCTGCGCGCCACGCCCGAGGTGGGCGGTCTCGTCGTCCACGTCCGCGACGTCAGCGAGCGCAAGCAGCTGGAGCGCACGCTGCACCGGCTCGCGTTCACCGACCAGCTGACGAACCTGCCGAACCGGCGGGAGCTGCTGCGTACCGTCGCCACCCTGCGCAACGTCCCGGGCCGTACCGGAGCCGTGCTCGTCCTGGACCTCGAGGGTGTCACCGGCGTCAACGATGTCCGCGGGCGCGAGGTCGGCGACGCGGTGCTGATCGAGGTGGCCCGCCGGCTGCGTGCCGGCACCGGCGCCGACGACGTCGCGGCGCGGCTGGCCGGCGACGAGTTCGCCGTGGTCACCCCGGAGCGGCCGATCGAGGCGTACGGGCTGGGCATGCGCCTGCTGACCACGCTCTCCGAGCCGTACGAGCTGCCCGGCGCGACCGTGCACCTCTCCGCCAGCGTCGGGCTGGCCGAGGTCACCACGCGGGACAGCGTCGACGAGATCCTCTACCGCGCGGACCTGGCCTGCCGGCGCGCCCACCAGATGGGCGGCAACCGGGTCGAGTGGTACGACGAGTCGCTGGAGACCCTGCTGCTGCGCCGCAGCACGCTGGAGCAGTCGCTGCCGGGCGCGGCGGGCCGGGGTGAGCTGGACGTCATCTACCAGCCGATCGTGGACCTGGTCGACCGCCGGCCGGTCGGTGTCGAGGCGCTGCTGCGCTGGCGGCATCCGGCACTGGGTACGATCCTGCCCGCCGAGTTGGTACCGATCGCCGAGCAGATCGGCGTGATCGGCGACATCGGCTCCTGGGTGCTGCAGAGCGTGTGCCGCCAGCTCGGCTACTGGATCAAGGACGGGCGCGACATCTGGGCCTCGGTCAACGTGTCGCCGCGACAGCTCGGTACGCACGGCTTCCTGCACAACGTGACCTCGGCACTCAACCACCACCAGATCCCGGCCGAGCGGCTGACGATCGAGGTGGCCGAGTCCGGCGTGGGACACGACATCGGCACGGTCGTCACCCAGCTCGCCGGCCTGCGGGCGCTCGGCGTCCGGACCGCGATCGACCACTTCGGCGCCGGCCAGACCTCGCTGGCGTACCTGCGCCGGCTCCCGGTCGACGTGCTGAAGATCGACAGCGCGCTGTTCCTGGAGCCGCCCGGTCGCGCCGGTGGCGGCGTTTCCGGTGGTGGCGTCTCCGGTGGCTCGAACCGGGTCGCGCCGCTAGCTCCGCTCATCGACGTCGTGGTCAGCCTCGGCAAGCGGCTCGGCATGGAGATCGTCGCCGAAGGTCTGGAGCAGGAGTCCCACCTCGAGCTGGTCCGCGGCGCCGGCTGCCGGTACGGGCAGGGCTTCCTCTTCGGCCGGCCGGCGCCGGCCGAGCACGTGGAGGCCTACCTGGAGACCCACACCCCGCCCGGCAGGCCCGGCAGCCTTTCATGATCGCTGTTTCGGCCCGCCGGTCCGCGGTCCGCGATCGCGCAGTCCCACTGGACCCTGGCGTTCCGAAACAGCGATCGGCGTCCGGCGCGCGCCCCGCGGGTCAGCGGACCGGCGTCCAGCCCGGCATCGGGTAGGCCACCAGCAGCTCCCGGACCTCACCCGCGATCCGGTCCAATGTGGACTCGTCGTCCTTGAGGCCGGCCGAGACGGCCTCGTCGATCCAGGCGGCCACCTGCGGCATCTGCGCCTCGGTGAGGCCGCGGGTGGTGAGCGCGGGTGTGCCGAGGCGGATGCCGGACGGGTCGAACGGCCTGCGGGTGTCGTACGGCACGGTGTTGTAGTTCAGCTCGATCCCGGCCCGGTCCAGCGCCTTGGCCGCCGGCTTGCCGCCGACGCCCTTGTTCGTCAGGTCCACCAGGATCAGGTGGTTGTCGGTCCCGCCCGAGACGAGGTCGAACCCGTGCGAGGTCAGCGCCCCGGCGAGGGCGCGGGCGTTCGCCACCACCTGGGCGGCGTAGGACCGGAACGACGGTGCCGCCGCCTCGTGCAGAGCCACCGCGATGCCGGCCGTCGTGTGGTTGTGCGGGCCGCCCTGCAGGCCCGGGAAGACCGCCTTGTCGACCGCGGCCGCATGCGCGGCGGTCGACATCAGCATCGCGCCGCGCGGGCCGCGCAGCGTCTTGTGCGTGGTCGTGGAGATGACGTCGGCGTGCCCGACCGGCGACGGGTGGGCGCCGCCCGCGATCAGTCCGGCGATGTGCGCGATGTCGGCGGCGAGCACCGCGTCGACCTCGCGGGCGATCGACGCGAACGCCGGGAAGTCGATCGTACGCGGGATCGCCGTACCGCCACAGAAGATCAGCTTGGGTCGCTCGCGCAGGGCGAGGTCACGCACCTCGTCCAGGTCCACCCGGCCGTCGGACCGGCGCACACCGTACTGCACCGGACGGAACCACTTACCGGTCGCCGAGACCGACCAGCCGTGGGTCAGGTGCCCGCCCATCGGCAGCGCCATGCCCATCACCGTCTCGCCCGGCTGCAGGAACGCCAGATAGATCGCCAGGTTCGCGGGTGAGCCCGAGTACGGCTGGACGTTCGCGTGCTCGACCCCGAACAGCGACCGCGCCCGGGAGGTGGCCAGCGTCTCGATCGGGTCGATCAGCTGCTGGCCCTCGTAGTACCGCTTGCCGGCGTACCCCTCCGAGTACTTGTTCGTCAATACCGTGCCGGTCGCCTCCAGTACGGCGGTGGAGACGTAGTTCTCCGACGGGATCAAACGCAGCTTGTCGTGCTGCCGCTGGCTCTCCTGCTCGATGAGCGACGCGAGCTCGGGATCCCCGGCGGTCAGGTGGGTCAGGCGTGGTTCGTGCATCCGGACTCCTCGACAGGTGCCGGCACCCAGGCGCGCGGTGCCCGGCGGTTCGCTCCCCGGTGGTCGATTCCACCCTCGGCGGCGCCAGTCGCGATCTCGCCGAGTTTACTAGGCTGGGTTCTCGCGCGATCTGCGGAGCCTGCCCAAGGCCGACGTGCACCGGCACCGCACCGGGTCGACGCGCCGCGCGCGGCGATCCGTACCCGGGCCGACCGCCGCGGCCCGCGACGCGGCTCGCCGTCCGGCTCGTCTCCGGCCCGTCGAGCGCCGTCACCGCGTACCGGCCGATCGAGTTTCATAGTGGATGATCGCCGTTTCGTGCGCGGATCATGCGGTCCGAGTGCATGATCCGCGCAGCAGACAGCAATCTTGGGTGGGGACGGCGGGCGCGGTGGGCACGGTGGGGCTGGGGATGGGCCGAGGGTCAGGTCAGGGGCTTTCTCCACCCGCCGGGGGATGCAAGATCGACGTATGGGCATAAGTCTGGACCGGTCCGCGTCGCGACAACCAGGGGGAGATCGCATGCGACCGTTCAGAATCGCTGTCGCCGTCACGGCAGCGATCGCCATCGTGCTGCCGGGCGGCACCGCACCGGCCGCACCGGCCGGAGCCGCCACGCAGCCGGCCACCATCACCTGGACGCCCTGCCCGGAGGACCCGACCGCCGAGTGCGGAACGCTCCGGGTACCCGTGGACTGGGCCCGCCCGCGTGGCGAGGCGTTCGACCTCGCGCTGGCCCGGCGGAAGGCAACCGACCCGTCGGCCCGGATCGGGTCGCTGGTCATCAATCCCGGCGGGCCGGGTGGGTCGGGGGTGGACTTCGCGTTCGTCGCCCACCAGTACTTCTCGACCGAGATCGCCCGCCGGTTCGACATCGTCGGGTTCGACCCGCGCGGCGTCGCGCGCAGCCACCCGGTGCTCTGCTCGCTCGACCTGCTCCTTTCGGCACCGTCCCCGCTGCTGTCCAGCCAGCGTGACTTCGACCGGATGGTGGCGTTCAACCGGGCGCTCGGGCAGGACTGCCGGCGCCGTACCGGTCCGCTCTACGACCACGTCGACACGCTCAGCGTGGTGCGGGACCTGGACGCGTTGCGGGCCGCGCTCGGCGACGACAAGCTCACCTACTACGGCGTCTCGTACGGCACGCTCATCGGCCAGCAGTACGCCGAGGAGTTCCCCCGCCGGGTACGCGCGCTGGTGCTCGACAGCAACATGGACCACAGCCTCGGCACCGCCGGGTTCATGGACACCCAGACCGCCACGGTGCAGGACTCGTTCGACGAGTTCGTGGCGTGGTGCGACCGGACCGCCGGCTGCGCGCTGCACGGCCGGGACGTCCGCGCGGTCTTCGCCGACCTGCTGGCCCGCGCCGGACGTGGCGAGCTGCGGGATCCATTCGACCCGGAGGTCGTGCTCACCCCGCTGGGCCTGATCTTCCTGGCCTTCGGCGCGTTCTACGGGCCGTCATGGTTCGAGCTGGCCGAGGTCCTCGCCGCGCTCGACGCCGGTACCCCCGCGCCGGCCTCCGCCCGGGCTCTGCGGCAACCCGGCGCGGCCGCCGGCGAGGTCGTGGAGAATCCGTTCGAGGCGGTGTTCTGCCAGGACTGGCGGCTGCCGGTACGGGACTACCGCGAGTTCGCGCAGCACCTGCGGCGCAGCGCGCAGATCGCACCGGACATGCGGTTCTCGCCGCTGGCGTTGATCGGCCCGACGTCCTGCCTGGGTAGCCGGGGACCGATCAACAACCCGCAGCACCGGCTCGAGGTCCGGGGCTCGCCGCAGCTGTTCATGTCGAACGCGCTGCACGACCCGGCGACCGGGTACAACTGGGCGATCAACGCCGCCCGCCAGCTCGGCCGGTCAGCCGTGCTGCTGACCTACGAAGGCTGGGGCCATGGCGTGTACGGCCGCGAGCCCTGCGCCACCGACGCCACCGACCGTTACCTCGTCTCGCAGGTGCTGCCACCGCGGGGCACCCGGTGCGCCGGCGTCGAGCCGACGCCACCGGGCGTCACCGCCCAACGCGTCACCCCGCCGGTGCCGGCCCGCCGCTGGTAGCAGATCTGCCTGGTCCCCTGATCGCGGTCAGGGGACCAGGCGGTACGCCCCGTCGCTCGCGCTCGTGGCCATCGAGGCGTACGCCCGCAGCGCCGCCGAGACCACCCGGTCGCGCGCCACCGGCGCGTACGGCTGCTCCCGCTTCTCCTGCGCGACCCGGCGCGCGGCCAGCTCCTCGTCCGGGACGCGCAGCGTGACCGACCGGGCCGGGATGTCGATGTCGATGACGTCCCCGTCCTCGACCAGCGCGATCAGCCCACCGGCGGCCGCCTCCGGCGACACGTGCCCGATGGACAGCCCGGAGGTACCGCCGGAGAACCGGCCGTCGGTGATCAGCGCGCAGGCCCGCCCCAGCCCACGTCCCTTGAGGAACGACGTCGGGTAGAGCATCTCCTGCATCCCCGGGCCACCGCGCGGCCCCTCGTACCGCACGACCACCACGTCGCCGGCGACCACGTCGCCGCGCAGGATCGCCTCCACCGTGGACTCCTGTGACTCGAACACCCGGGCCGGCCCGGAGAACGTCAGGCACTCCTCGGGTACCCCGGCGGTCTTCACCACGCAGCCGTCGGGTGCCAGGTTGCCGAAGAGCACCGCGAGGCCGCCGTCGGGGGAGTAGGCGTGCTCGACCGACCGGATGCAGCCGCCCGCGTCGTCGAGGTCCAGCGAGGCCCACACGTTGGTGGTGGAGAACGGCTCGGTCGTGCGTGCCCCTCCCGGCGCCGCGTGGAAGAGGGCCAGCGCCTCCGGCGTGGCGGAACCGCCGCGGACGTCCCACTCCGCCAGCCAGTCCACAAGCGACGGTGAGTGCACCGCGTGCACGTCGCGGCGCAGCAACCCACCCCGGTCGAGCGCGCCGAGGATGGCCGGGATCCCGCCGGCCCGGTGGACGTCCTCCATGTGGTATTCGGGCGAGTTCGGCGCGATCTTCGCCAGGCACGGCACCCGGCGCGAGATCGTGTCGATGTCCGCGACGCCGAAGTCGACCCCGGCCTCGCGGGCCGCGGCCAGCAGGTGCAGCACGGTGTTGGTCGAGCCGCCCATCGCGACGTCGAGCGCGACCGCGTTCTCGAACGCGGCCCGGCTGGCCACCGACCGCGGTAGCACCGAGGCGTCGTCGCCCTCGTACCACCGCTTCGCGAGCCTGACGACGAGCCGCCCGGCCTGCTCGAAGAGTCCCCGCCGCGAGGCGTGGGTGGCGAGCACGGAACCGTTGCCGGGCAGGGCGAGCCCGATCGCCTCGGTCAGGCAGTTCATCGAGTTCGCGGTGAACATGCCCGAGCACGACCCGCAGGTCGGGCAGGCCGAGCGCTCGAGCTCGCCGAGCTGGGCATCGCTGACCGACTCGTTGGACGAGGCGATCATCGCGTCGATCAGGTCGATCCGCCGGACCGGGCCGGCCGGGTCCGCCGCAGACCCGGTGTCGACCACGCCGCCGAACGGGGCGACTTTCCCCGCCTCCATCGGGCCACCGGAGACGAAGACGGTCGGGATGTTCAGGCGCAGCGCGGCGATGAGCATGCCCGGCGTGATCTTGTCGCAGTTCGAGATGCAGACGAGCGCGTCGGCGCAGTGCGCGTTGACCATGTATTCCACGGCGTCCGCGATCAGCTCGCGGCTCGGCAGCGAGTAGAGCATGCCGCCGTGGCCCATGGCGATGCCGTCATCGACCGCGATCGTATTGAACTCCCGGCCCACCCCGCCGGCCTCGGCGACCGCACCCGCGACGAGGCCGCCGAGGTCCTTTAGGTGGACATGTCCGGGTACGAACTGCGTGAAGCTATTCGCTATCGCGACAATTGGCTTACCGAAGTCGTCATCGGTCATGCCGGTCGCACGCCACAACGCGCGGGCGCCGGCCATGGTACGGCCATGCGTGGAGGTCTTCGACCGCAGCTCAGGCATGTTGCCCAGTGTGGCACCGACGGCGGCGGCAACGTGCGCCGCCGGGTCCGCGCCCAACAGGCGGGACAAATGCGGCGGTACCCCCGTCGCACAGCGTGTCCCCCGACCCCGGTGCCAGGTCGTGCAGAGTGACATCGTGCCACTCCCTCCGGCCTTCGTGGTGGTGACCCTCGCCTGCCTGACGGCGACGGTGTTGGCGCTGGTCGTGCTCCTCCGGGTGCAGCGACGCCGGGCCCGGGCGGACCGGCGCGCATACCTCCTGCTGATGCTCGGCACCGCGGTGGCCGCCATCGGTGCGACGGCTCCGGTCGTCGCCGTGCTCACCCGGCCCGAGATGCTGACCCACCGGCATCCACGGATGGACTTCGCCCCGGCCGTAGCGGTGGGGTTCGCGATTGCGGGCGCGGCACTCGTCGCCGGCCTGCTCCTGCTGCCGGGCGTGGCACCGACCGGACGGGTCCGGCTCAGGCGGCTCCTCGACGGCACGATGGTCAGCGCGAGCGTGCTGTTCGTGGTCTGGGTGGTCGCCGTTCCGTTCCACGATGGACTGCACCACTGGATGGCCGCGATCTGCCGCAACGCATCGCTGCCGGCCGCGGTGGGCCTGCTGGTCGCCGGGGTGGTGTCGCAAGCGGCCACCTGGGCACCTCGGCCGCGGGCCGGTGCCGCGCTCGTCGCCGCGGGTATCACGGTGACCATGGCCGGCGGCGCCGGGATCACCGGCTCGTTCTGTTACGGGTACTGGACGACCCTCGGCTGGTCCGGCCTGGCCACCGCGGCGGGCATGCTCACGCTCGCGGTCGGATGCCTGCTGCGCGACCGGCGGCGTACCGGCCGGCGCCCGCACGACCGGGTGATGGCCGCCCGGCACGAGGCGAAGGCGAGCCGCGCCGGGCTGTTCGTGCCCACATTTGCGGTGGTCACGATCGGCGTCGCCTCGCTCTACCCGCTGATGACCACCGGAATGCTGGACGCGCTCTCCGCGGTCCTCGGGATCATCGACGGGTTCGCGCTGCTGGCCCGCCAGTTGCTGACCGTGCACGACCTGCGCGGCGCGAACGCGCTCCTGGCGCGGCGCGAGAAGCACTACCGCGACCTGGCCCACACCGACGGGCTCACCACGCTGGCCAACCGCCGCGGGCTGCTGCGCGCGATGGACGAGCTGGTCGTCGGCGGACCGTCGTGCGTGCTGCTCGCGATGGACCTCGACGGGTTCAAGAACATCAACGACATGCGTGGCCACGACGTCGGCGACGCGGTGCTGGTCGAGGTGGGCCGGCGGCTCCAGGCGCACTTGCGCCCCGGCGACCTCGCGGCCCGGTTGGGCGGCGACGAGTTCGCCGTGCTGATGTGGGCGCGACCGGAGGAGGCGCTCTATGCGGCGCACCGCCTGCTGGACGTGCTGTCCGGGGCGTACGAGCACCCGAAGGGCACGGTCTTCCTCTCCGCCAGCATCGGCGTGGCGAACTGCGCGACCGCGGACAGCGTGGCGCTGCTGCTGCGCAACGCGGACGTGGCCCTGCGCTACGCGAAGCTGCGCGGCAAGGCCCGGGTCGAGCGGTACGACTCCAAGTACGACGTGATGCTGCGCCGCCGTACCACGGTCGAGCACGAGCTGCGCGGGGCGATCGAGCGCGATGAGCTGCACCTGGCGTTCCAGCCGGTGGTGGCGCTCCCGTCGGTACGCCCCGTCGGGGCCGAGGCGCTGCTGCGCTGGCACCACCCGCAGCTGGGTCAGGTGGCGCCGACCGAGTTCATCCCGATCGCCGAGGAGGCCGGGCTGATCCACGGGATCGGCATCTGGGTACTGCACCAGGCGTGCCACCAGCTGTCCCGCTGGCTCGCCGACGGGCACGACGTGTGGGTCTCGGTGAACGTCTCGGTACGGGAGCTGCACGCGCCGACGTACGTGGCCAAGGTGGCGGAGGTGCTGCGCGCCCACCGGGTGCCGGCCCAGCGGCTGGTGCTGGAGGTGACCGAGCACGACGTCGCCGTGGACATCGACGAGCTGGCCGCGCGCCTCGGCGAGCTGCGGTCGACCGGGGTGCGCGTGGCGCTGGACGACTTCGGCGCCGGCTACTCGTCGCTCGGGCAGCTGCACCGGCTGCCGGTGGACATCCTGAAGATCGACCGCGGTCTGTTGATCGCGCCCGGCCTGGGTTCGACGCTGGCGCCGATCGTGGAGGTCGCCGTCGGTCTCGGCCAGCGGCTCGGGCTCACCGTGATCGCCGAGGGCGTCGAGGACCCCGCCCAGCGCCGGCTGCTCGAGGACGCCGGATGCCCGTACGCGCAAGGAAACCTCTTCGGCGGCGCGATGCCGGCCGAGCACGTCGAGGCCCGCCTCGCCGCCGCCGCCCCGAGGGCCGTGGTCCCGGGGCAGGTGTCGCCGGTCGCCCCGGCCCCGGGGCGGGTGTCGCCCGGACCGAGGAGCGAAACGGCGAGGGAAGGCGCCACCTGAAAGGCCCCGGGACCCGCGCGGGCGGAGCGAGCGCATGGTGGTGGGACGCCCAGGATTTGGGACAGGTTGACTCAGCGCGTGAGATGCGTCAGGCTTAGCGCCATGTCGACGACCTCGACCGTGCTCGTACTTACCTAGGCGCACTCTCGGCAACCCGAGAGTGCGCAAGCCCCGTGCATCCTGGCACGAGGGCTTTTTTCTTGCGCTGACGAACCTGACCGCCTCACGACCCGCCACACAACCGAAGAAGGTTCGATCGACATGACTCGACCGACTCCCGAAGTCCTCGCCCACCGCCCACCCGGGGCGCTCGCGGCGGCGCAGCTGGCCCAGGCCGCGGCGCAGGCACAGGCGACCGCCCCGCCCGGCACCCCGGCCATGGCGGCCGCCGACGTCCCGACCACCGGTGCCGGAGCGCTCGTCAAGGCGTTGGAGGCGCTGGGGGTCGACGTCGCCTTCGGCATCCCCGGCGGGGCGATCCTGCCGGCGTACGACCCGCTGTTCGACTCCTCGGTCCGGCACATCCTGGTCCGGCACGAGCAGGGCGCGGGGCACGCGGCGACCGGGTACGCGCAGGCGACCGGCAAGGTCGGGGTCTGCATCGCCACCTCCGGGCCGGGCGCGACGAACCTGGTCACGCCGATCGCCGACGCGTACATGGACTCGGTCGGCATCGTGGCGATCACCGGCCAGGTGCCGAGCGGCGCGATCGGGTCGGACGCCTTCCAGGAGGCGGACATCCAGGGCATCACCCTGCCGATCACCAAGCACAACTACCTCGTGCAGACCGCCGCGGACATCCCGCGGATCCTGGCCGAGGCGTTCCACCTCGCCTCCACCGGCCGGCCCGGTCCGGTGCTCGTGGACATCCCGAAGGACGTGCTGCAGGCGACCACCACGTTCTCCTGGCCGCCCACATTGGACCTTCCCGGGTACCGGCCGACGCTGCACCCGCACGGCAAGCAGATCCGGGAGGCCGCGCGGCTCATGGTCAGCTCCCGCCGGCCGGTGCTCTACGTCGGCGGTGGGGTGCTCAAGGCCGGCGCGTCCGCGGCGCTGCGCCAGCTCGCCGAGCTGACCGGGATCCCGGTGCTCACCACGCTGATGGCGCGCGGCGCGTTCCCCGACTCGCACCGGCAGCACCTCGGCATGCCCGGCATGCACGGTACGGTCGCGGCGGTCTACGCGCTGCAGAAGGCGGATCTGATCGTCGCGCTGGGAGCCCGGTTCGACGACCGGGTGACCGGCCGGCTGGATACGTTCGCGCCGTACGCGACCATCGTGCACGCGGACATCGACCCGGCCGAGATCGGCAAGAACCGTACCGCCGACGTGCCGATCGTGGGCGACGCCAAGCACGTCATCGAGGAGCTGGTCGCCGCGGTCGGCGCGGAGCACACCGCCGGGCACCGGGCCGACCTGGACGAGTGGTGGGCCACCCTGGACGACCTGCGCGGCCGTTACCCGCTCGGCTGGGACGAGCCCTCGGACGGCACGCTCGCTCCGCAGTACGTCCTCCAGCGGCTCGGCGAGATCGTCGGGCCGGATGCCATCTACTGCGCGGGTGTGGGCCAGCACCAGATGTGGGCGGCGCAGTTCATCTCGTACGAGAAGCCGGGCACCTGGCTCAACTCCGGCGGGCTGGGCACGATGGGGTACGCGGTGCCGGCGGCGATGGGCGCGAAGGTGGGCTGCCCGGACACGGCGGTGTGGGCCGTGGACGGCGACGGCTGCTTCCAGATGACCAGCCAGGAGCTGGCGACCTGCGCGCTGGAGGGCATCCCGATCAAGGTGGCGGTCATCAACAACGGCAACCTCGGCATGGTCCGGCAGTGGCAGACGCTGTTCTACAACGAGCGGTACTCCAACACCGACCTCGGCACCCACAAGCACCGCGTGCCGGACTTCGTGAAGCTGGCCGAGGCGCTAGGCTGCGTCGGCCTGCGCTGCGAGTCGGCGTCCGATGTGGACGCCACGATCCAGAACGCGATGTCGATCAACGACGCGCCCGTCGTGGTGGACTTCGTGGTCGGCAAGGACGCGATGGTGTGGCCCATGGTGGCCGCCGGCACCAGCAACGACGAGATCATGTTCGCCCGGGGCGTGCGCCCCATGTTCGACGACGAGGATGACCTGTGAAGCACCAGGAGCGTAGCGGAGCGGAACACCGCAGTTGCGAACGAAAGGCGGCGCGGTAATGTCAACTCACACTCTGTCGGTGCTTGTCGAGAACAAGCCCGGTGTGCTGGCCCGGGTCTCCGGGCTCTTCTCCCGCCGCGGTTTCAACATCGACTCACTCGCCGTCGGTGAGACCGAGCACCCCGAGATCTCCCGCATCACGATCGTCGTCAACGCCGAGGCCTCCCCGCTGGAGCAGGTCACCAAGCAGCTCAACAAGCTGGTGAACGTACTCAAGATCGTCGAGTTGGACCAGGCGACCAGCGTGCAGCGGGAGCTGTTGCTGGTCAAGGTCCGCGCCGAGCGGTCGGTGCGCTCGCAGGTGCTGGAGACCGTGCGGATGTTCCGTGCCCGGGTCGTCGACGTCGCGCCCGACACGCTGACCATCGAGGCGACCGGCACGGCCGACAAGCTGGACGCGCTGCTGCGCGACCTCGAGGCGTACGGCATCAAGGAGATGGTGCAGTCCGGCCTCGTGGCCATCGGCCGCGGCTCCCGATCGATCACCGGCCCGGCCCTGCGCGCCGCGGCCTGACTGGAAAGGTTGTCATGACAGAGGTCTACTACGACGACGACGCCGATCTGTCCCTTGTGGCCGGTCGGTCGGTGGCCGTTCTCGGATACGGCAGCCAGGGCCATGCGCACTCGCTGTCCCTGCGCGACTCGGGCATCGACGTCGTCGTCGGACTGCCGGAGGGCTCGAAGAGCCGGGCCAAGGCCGAGGAGCAGGGCCTGCGGGTGGCCACGCCGAAGGCGGCGTGCGCCGGCGCCGACCTCATCATGGTGCTCGCCCCGGACACCGCCCAGCGCTCGATCTACGCCGAGGCCATCGCGCCGTCGCTCTCCGCCGGCAAGGCGCTGTTCTTCGGGCACGGCCTGAACATCCGGTACGGCTTCATCAAGCCACCGTCCGATGTCGACGTCTGCATGGTCGCGCCGAAGGGACCCGGGCACCTGGTGCGCCGGCAGTTCGTCGACGGCAAGGGCGTACCGGTGCTCGTCGCCGTCGAGCAGGACGCGACCGGAGCGGCGTTCCCGCTCGCGCTGTCGTACGCGAAGGCGATCGGCGGGACCAGGGCCGGTGCGATCCGGACCACGTTCACCGAGGAGACCGAGACCGACCTGTTCGGCGAGCAGGCCGTGCTCTGCGGCGGCACCACGGCGCTCGTCCAGGCCGGATTCGAGGTGCTCACCGAGGCGGGGTACGCGCCGGAGGTGGCGTACTTCGAGTGCCTGCACGAGCTCAAGCTGATCGTGGACCTGATGTACGAGGGCGGCATCGCCCGGATGCGGTACAGCGTCTCGGACACCGCTGAGTACGGCGACTACTCGCGCGGCCCGCGGATCGTCGACGAGCGGGTCAAGGAGGAGATGCGGCGGATCCTCGGCGAGATCAAGGACGGCAGCTTCGCCCGGGAGTGGATCGCGGAGGACGACGCCGGCCGGCCCAACTTCACCAAGTGGCGTGCGGAGTCCGCGGCGCACCCGATCGAGGAGGTCGGCCGGAAGCTGCGCTCGATGATGTCCTGGGTGGACCGCCCGATCACCGAGACCGCCTGACGCGCTCTCCGGGAAGGTGCTGTTCCGGCACGATCCTGGCAGCACTTTCCCGGACGATCGCGCGCGGGGACGGGTGAGGACGGTCACTGCGGAAGGAGGACCACGGCACTACGGCCGGCCCGTACCATGCGGGAGTAGGTGCCCGGCACGGCCGCGGTCCGCCGCCCAGACATCGAGGACGTTTCGTGACTCCCGTCGTACTCATCACCGAAGAGCTCGCTCCCGCCGCACTCGACGTGCTCGCGCACGACTTCGAGGTCCGCCACGTCGACGGCACCGACCGGGGTGCCCTGCTGACCGGGCTCGCCGATGTCGACGCCGTCATCGTGCGCTCCGCCACCCAGATCGACGCGGCGGCGATCGCGGCCGCGCCACGACTCAAGGTGATCGCCCGGGCCGGCGTCGGCCTGGAGAACGTCGAGGTGTCCGCCGCCACGGCCCGCGGCGTGATGGTGGTCAACGCGCCGACCTCCAACATCGTCTCCGCCGCCGAGCAGGCGGTCGCGCTGCTGCTCGCCGTGGCGCGCAACACCGTGCCGGCCTCCGCCGCGCTCAAGTCGGGGGAGTGGAAGCGGTCGAAGTACACCGGTGTCGAGCTGGCCGGCAAGACCGTCGGCGTGGTCGGCCTCGGCCGGATCGGCGTGCTCTTCGCCCAGCGGATGGCGGCGTTCGGCACCCGGCTGATCGCGTACGACCCGTACGTGCAGCCGGCCCGCGCGGCCCAGCTCGGCGTCCGGCTGGTCGGCCTGGAGGAACTGCTCCGGGAGTCCGACTTCATCTCGATCCACGCGCCGAAGACCTCGGAGACCGTCGGCCTCATCGGCGCCCGCGAGCTGGCCATGGTGAAGCCGGGCGTGCGCATCGTCAACGCCGCGCGGGGCGGCCTCGTCGACGAGCAGGCCCTCGCCGACGCGATAGCCGCCGGCCGGGTCGGCGGAGCCGGCGTCGACGTGTTCGCCAAGGAGCCGTGCGTCGCCTCGCCGCTGTTCGCGTTCGACAACGTGGTCGTCACCCCGCACCTGGGCGCGTCGACGACCGAGGCGCAGGACAAGGCCGGCCTGGCCGTGGCCCGCAGCGTGAAGCTCGCGCTGCAGGGCGAGTTCGTGCCGGACGCGGTCAACGTGCAGGCCGGCGGGATCGTGGACGAGGACGTCCGGCCGCTGCTGCCGCTCGCCGAGAAGCTGGGTCGGGTGTTCACCGCGGTCGCCGGCGGGGTGGCCGCGTCGGTGAGCGTCGAGGTGCGCGGCGAGATCATCGAGCACGACGTGTCCGTGCTCAAGCTGGCCGTGGCCAAGGGGCTCTTCGGCGGGGTCGTCGAGGAGCAGGTGACGTACGTCAACGCGCCGCTGCTCGCGGCCGAGCGGGGGGTGGAGGTGGCGCTGGCCACCTACCCCGACTCGCCCGACCATCACCTGCTGGTGACCGTGCGCGGCGCGCTGCCGGACGGGCACGCGGTCAGCGTCTCCGGCACCGTGCTCGGCATACCGGGCCGGGAAGTGCTCAAGCTGACCGAGGTCGACGGCTTCGACGTCGAGCTCGGCGCCGACGGCAACCTGCTGTTCTTCCGGTACACGGACCGTCCCGGCGTGGTCGGTACGGTCGGCTCGATCCTGGGCCAGGCCGGCGTGAACATCGCCGCGATGCAGGTCGCCCGGCGGGAGGCCGGTGGCGAGGCGTTGATGGCGCTGACCGTCGACTCGCCGGTGGAGGCGGACCTGCTGGACGCGGTGGCCGTCGCTGTCGGCGGCACGGCAGCGAGCACCGTCGATCTATCGGAGGACTGACCAACTCCGACACGCTGTGGCGTCTGTTGCTTGCACAGCGTGGTGGTACCCGATAACGTGCTGGAGCGTCACGCTCACCGGCGGCCCGTCTTCGGGTGATGCGGTTGCCGGACGGCGGGACGGCGCCCTCCCAGTGCGCGGCCTGGCTGGGGCCCCGGGCTCCGGGTTCCGCCGGAGGCGTGCCTGCGAAGACCCGGTCCCCGCGGCGACTTGCCGACGTCGCGGGGACCGAGTCCGGCTCCGGGACCGGTCCGGCTCCGGATCGTGTCCAGATCCTGGGAGCGCTGTGCCGAGTCATGGGACGATCCCTTAACGTTCACTAGACCCCGGGGCTGGCTGAAGGAGCGCGGCGTGACACGGATCGCGGTGGTGGCCGGCGACGGCATCGGGCCCGAGGTGATCGCGCAGGCCCTTCTCGTCCTGGATGCCGCGCTGCCCGGTGTCGAGGCCACGGAGTACGACCTGGGCGCTGCGCGCTACCACCGGACCGGTGAGGTCCTTCCGGACAGCGTGCTGGCCGAGCTGGCGCAGCACGACGCGATCCTGCTCGGCGCCGTCGGCGACCCGAGCGTGCCGCCCGGCGTCCTCGAGCGTGGCCTGCTGCTCGAGCTGCGCTTCGCCTTCGACCAGTACGTCAACCTGCGTCCGTCGCGGCTCTGGCCCGGTACCGCCGGCCCGCTGGTGAACGTCAAACCCGGCGAGATCGACTTCGTGGTCGTCCGTGAGGGCACCGAGGGCCTCTACGCCGGGGCGGGCGGCAGCCTGCACCGCAACACCCCGGCCGAGGTGGCGACCGAGGAGAGCCTGAACACCCGGCACGGCGTGGAGCGCGTGATCCGGGACGCGTTCACCCGGGCGGAGCGCCGGGAGCGCCGGAAGGTGACGCTCGTCCACAAGACGAACGTGCTCACCCACGCCGGTGACCTGTGGGCCCGGACGTTCGCCGAGGTCGCGGCCGGCCACCCGGACGTGTCGACCGAGTACCAGCACGTCGACGCCGCCGCGATGTTCCTGGTGAACCAGCCCCAGCGGTACGACGTGATCGTCACCGACAACCTGTTCGGCGACATCCTGACCGACATCGCCGCCGCGGTCACCGGCGGGATCGGCCTCGCCGCGAGCGGCTGCATCAACCCGCCTCGGGCGTACCCGTCGATGTTCGAACCCGTGCACGGCTCGGCGCCGGACATCGCGGGTCAGGGCATCGCCGATCCGGTCGCCGCCGTACTCTCGGTGGCACTGCTGCTGGAGCACCTCGGTCATCCCGAGGAGGCCCGGCGGGTGCACGACGCCGTCGCGACCGAGCTGCGTACCCGCACGCCCGGTAACCCGTTGAGCACCATCAATGTAGGTGCCCGGTTGGCGGCCGCCGTTTCTGCCTGAACCAAGGCTTATCGGGCGCGCCCTGTCGATTGAACGACCGTTCGGGGTAAGTTAGTACGTCCCACCATGTGAACCCTAGGAGGGTGCGCGATGAGCGGCGGTGACAACCTCGACTTCGAGATCCGTCCGAACCCGCAGCCGGTAGCCGCCGCCGACCGGGCCGCGCTCCTGGCCAACCCCGGCTTCGGCCGGGTCTTCACCGATCACATGGTCACCATCCGTTACGCCGACGGCAAGGGGTGGTACGACGCCCGGGTCGACGCGCGCGGGCCGATCGCGCTCGACCCGGCCACCGCGGTGCTGCACTACGCGCAGGAGATCTTCGAGGGGCTGAAGGCGTACCGGGCGGCCGACGGCGGCGTGGTGCTGTTCCGCCCCGAGGCCAACGCCCGGCGGTTCGCCGACTCCGCGGCCCGGATGGCCATGGCACCCCTGCCCGAGCAGGTGTTCCTGGATTCGCTGCACCAGCTGATCACCATCGACCAGGAATGGGTGCCGACCGACGACGAGGGCAGCCTCTACCTGCGCCCGTTCATGTACGCCAGCGAGGCGTTCCTCGGCGTCAAGCCGGCATCGGAGTACTTCTACGTGCTCATCGCCTCGCCGGTCGGCTCGTACTTCGGCGGCGCGCTCAAGCCGGTCACCGTCTGGGTGTCCCAGGAGTACACCCGCGCCGCGCCCGGCGGCACCGGGGCCGCGAAGTGCGGCGGGAACTACGCCGCCTCGCTGGTCGCCCAGGCGGAGGCGACCGAGCACGGCTGTGACCAGGTGGTCTTCCTCGACGCGGTCGAACGCCGCTACGTGGACGAGCTGGGCGGCATGAACATCTTCTTCGGGTACGACGACGGCACGCTCGTCACCCCGCCGCTGGGCGGCACGATCCTGCCGGGCATCACCCGGGCCTCGGTGCTCGCGCTGGGCGAGGAGCGAGGGCTGACCGTGGTCGAACGCCCGGTCTCGTTCGACGAGTGGCGCGCGGACGCGGAGTCCGGCCGGCTGCGGGAGGTCTTCGCCTGCGGCACGGCGGCGGTCCTCACCCCGATCGGAACGGTGCGCTGGGCCGGCGGCGAGGTGAGGATCGGCGACGGCGGCATCGGCGAGGTCACCAGCGGGCTGCGCCGCACGCTCATGGACATCCAGCGCGGTCGGGTTCCCGACCGGCACGGCTGGCTCCGGCGCGTTCTTTAACCTCACGTTAAGCGCGGTCCCGGAGACTCCGGGCATGGTGCCGACGCGGACGGCGGAGGAGTACAAGTCGCTCGGGCTGTCCCTGCTGGACGAGGCCCAGCACACGGCCGACCCGGTGGTGCGCGAACGGCTGCGGCTCGACGCGCTGGCCGCGTTCGCCGCGGCCCGGCGGCTGCGCGCCCCCACGGGCGGGCCGGCGGGCGGGCCGGCGGGCGGGCCCGCGACGACCACGCGACCTAGCCGTCGAGCAGGTGCTCGCGTAGCTGCGTGATCTGCTCCGGCGCCAGGCCGGCCCAGGTCACGTAGCGCTCCACCGATCCGTACCGTTCCCGCAGCTCGGTGAGGAACACCAGCATCGCCTCGGGCGGGGTCAGCGTGTAGAACAGCGGCGGCGTGCGCGCCGCGGTGGCCGGGTGGGTCTTGTGCAGCCAGGCGGTGAAGCGGGCGGCGCTCTGCTGGGTCAGCGCGTAGTCCCGCGCGATGTCCACATCGGAGACTCCGAGCAGGGCCAGGGTCAGGGCGGCCACGACCCCGGTACGGTCCTTGCCGGCGACGCAGTGCACGACGATCGGGGCGTTCCCGGCGTCGGCGATGACGCCCAGGGCGCCCGCCAGCCCGGCCGGACCCTGCTCGGTCAGGTCCAGGTAGCGGTCGGCGAGGAACCGCGCCACGCCGCCCCGCTCGTCGTAGGCGCCCGGGTCCCACTCCCGGTGGTTGGGGTCGATGTTCTGCCACACCAGCCCGTCCCACTCCGGCACCCGACCACCGCGTTCGATCTCGTACGCCCGGCGCAGGTCCAGCACGGTGCGGATGCCCAGCGCCGCGAACTCCTCCCGGTCGGCCTCGGTCAGCCGGCCCAGGTTGTCCGAACGGTAGAGCCGTCCGAAGTGGACCACACGGCCGCCGGTACCGGTGTGGCCACCGAGGTCGCGAAAGTTGAAGATCGCCGAGAACTCAGGTGATCGTCGCACGCCCTCGAATTTAGCCGGGGAACGCCGACGCCGCCGGTTGTCCGCTATGTGGGAGATGCCTTCCAGAAAGCGGACGTGGCTGGCAGGCTACCCATCGTGACCACCGGCCTGGTGATTATTGGCCCCTAGCGCGCACGCCGCTTCAGACGAGCGTTGCGCGCAGACCTCCCGCATCCGCGGGGGGTCTTTTCATGTGCTTCGAGGGGAGCGCCATGCACGTGTACGACACCACGCTGCGGGACGGGGCCCAGCGGGAGGGCATCACCTACTCGGTGGTGGACAAGCTCGCCGTCGCCCGCCTGCTGGACGAGTTCGGCGTCGGGTTCATCGAAGGTGGCTGGCCCGGCGCCATGCCGAAGGACACCGAGTTCTTCCGACGAGCCCGTACGGAGCTGGACCTCGAGCACGCGGTGCTGGTCGCGTTCGGCGCGACCCGCCGGGCCGGGCGGCACGTCGAGGACGACCCGCAGGTGCGCGCGCTGCTCGACGCGCAGACGCCGGCCGTCTGCCTGGTCGCCAAGTCGGACCTCCGGCACGTCGAACGGGCCCTGCGTACCACCGCCGAGGAGAACCTCGCGATGGTCCGGGACACCGTCGAATACTTCGTCGCGAACGGCCGGCGGGTCTTCCTCGACTGCGAGCACTTCTTCGACGGGTACCGCTTCGACCCGGGGTATCCGGTGGCGGTGGCCCGCACCGCGCTGGCGGCCGGTGCGGAGGTCGTGGTCATGTGCGACACCAACGGCGGCATGCTGCCGTCCGGGATCACCGCCACGGTCGCGGCGGTGACCGGCGCGCTCGGCGTCGGCGGGGAGCGCCTCGGCATCCACTGCCAGAACGACACCTCGTGCGCGGTGGCCAACACGATCGCGGCGGTCGAGGCCGGGGTACGCCACTTCCAGTGCACGGCCAACGGGTACGGCGAGCGTCCCGGCAACGCCGACCTCTTCGCGGTCGTGGGCAACCTGCAGCTCAAGCTCGGGCTGACCGTCCTACCGGAGGGCTGCCTGGAACAGATGGTGCGCGTCTCGCACGCCATCGCGGAGATCGCCAACATCGCTCCCGACACCCACCAGGCGTACGTCGGGTCGTCGGCCTTCGCCCACAAGGCGGGGCTGCACGCGAGCGCGATCAAGGTGGATCCGGTGCTCTACAACCACGTGGACCCGGCGACCGTGGGCAACGACATGCGCATCCTGGTCACCGAGATGGCCGGCCGGGCCAGCATCGAGCTGAAGTCCCGGGAGCTGGGACTCGATCTGGCCGGCCATCCCAGCGCGCTGGCCCGGGTCACCGACCGGGTCAAGCGGCTGGAGGCCGACGGCTGGTCGTTCGAGGCCGCCGACGCCTCGTTCGAACTGCTGGTCCGCGCCGAGCTGGGTACCGGAGCGGTGGCGCCGTTCAGCCTGGAGTCGTACCGGGTCCTGGTCGAGCACCGCGAGGACGGCGCGGTCGTCTCCGAGGCCACGGTCAAGGTACGGGTACGGGGTGAGCGCGTCATCGCCACCGCCGAGGGCAACGGGCCGGTCAACGCCCTGGACGAGGCGCTGCGCTCGGCGCTGGCCAAGCACTTCCCGGCGATGGCCGGGCTGGAGCTGGCCGACTACAAGGTGCGCATCCTCGAAGGCTCGCACGGTACCGGCGCGGTGACCCGGGTCCTGCTCGACACGGTGGACACCGAGGGACGGGACTGGACCACCGTCGGGGTGCACGAGAACGTGGTCGAGGCGAGCTGGCGCGCACTCGTCGACGCGCTCACCTACGGCCTCGCGCATACTCCCCCGGTGGCGGCCGGTACGGGTTAGGCTGCGGCGTGCTCCACCCCGTCCTCGCCGAGGTCGGTGGCGTGCCGATCCTCACGCACGACGTCTTCATGCTGCTCGGCGTCGCCGTCGCGGCGTACGTCTTCCTGCGCGAGGCGCGCCGCACCGGACGGCAGTCGGACGAGCGGCTGTGGGGCGTGGTCGCCGGCGCGCTCGTCGGCGGGGCGCTGCTCGGCCGGCTCGGCACCTGGGCGCAGCACTGGGACCTGTCGGCGAACGCGTCGCTGCCGGAGCAGTGGCTCCACGGCAACCGCAGCATCCTCTCCGGGCTCGTCGGCGCCTACCTCGGCGCCCTGGTGGCCAAGCGGCTCCTCGGGGTCCGGGAGCGTACCGGGAACCTGTTCGCGCCGGCGGTCGCGCTCGGCATGGCCGTGGGCCGGATCGGCTGCCTGCTCTCGGAGTTGCCGGGCACGCCGACCTCGCTGCCGTGGGGCGTGGCGCTGACCCCGGCCGAGGCGGCGCGGTTGCCCGGCGCGGTGGCCGGGGTACCGCTGCACCCCTCGTTCGGGTACGAGATCGCGTTCCAGGTCCTGGCGTTCGGGGCGCTGATCTGGCTGCGCGGGCGGCTGACCGCACCGGGGGAGCTGTTCTCGCTCTACCTCATCGGGTACGCCGGGTTCCGGTTCACGGTCGAGTTCGTGCGCGGAAACGAGGTGGTGGCCGCCGGGCTGACCCGCCCGCAGCTGTTCCTCCTTGCCTGCCTGCCGCTGGCCGCGTGGCATCTGGTCCGGCAGCGCCGCCGGGGTGTCTACTCAGGTGTGTTCCGACGGTCCCCCGCGGAGGTGGCCCCATGACTGACGTCCCCCCACCGCCGCCTCCGCCGGCACCGCCGCCTCCGCCCATTGACCCGGCACCGACCGGGCGGTTGAACGCCCGGCGGATGTGGGTCGGCATCGGCCTCGCCGCACTCGGGCACGTGCTGACGATCGTCGTCATGGTGGTCGTGATCGCGGCCACGCCGGAGCCCGAGTTCCCGCAGCTGACCGGCGGGTTCGCCGGCCTGATCGGGCAGGGGGTGCTGCTGGTGCTCGCCCTGGCGGTGGGCATCGCGCTGGTCGCCAAGGGAGAGCGCAGCCTCGGCCTCGGGATCCTCATCGGCTGGGCCGTGGGCCTGCTGGTGTTCCCGGCGGTCGGCTTCGGCGTCTGCGTCGCGCTCTTCTCCGGACAGGCGCCGGCATGAGCCGCCCGGGTGCCGGCATGCCGCTGCGGGGCGACCGCCTGCACCGGTACGTCAACGCGTTCTGCCCGCACTGCCACGCGGAGGACCCGAACCGTCCACTGTCGAGTGTGGCGCGCCTGTCCGGCTGGCTGGCCGAGCGGGACGGCCGGATCTGGCTGGAGCGTGGCTGCCCGTCGCACGGGCTGGTCCGTACCCTCTACGACGAGTCACCCGAGATCCTCGCGTACCTGGAACGGTGGACCGCGCCGACCAAGCGGCACCTGCCCGACGTGCGCGGCAACTTCGACCCGGTGCCGGCGGCGTACCTGCGCGGGCTACCCGAGATGCAGACCCAGCACACCTGCATCCTGCTCGCCGATCTGACCGACCACTGCAACCTGCGCTGCCCGACCTGCTTCGCCGACTCGTCGCCGGCGCTGGAGTCGGTCGTTCCGCTCGCCGACGTACTGTCCAGCGTGGACACCCGGCTGTCGCGGGAGAACGACCGGCTGGACGTGCTGATGCTCTCCGGCGGCGAACCGACGCTCTACCCGCAGCTCGCCGACCTGCTCCGCGAGCTCGTCGCGCGCCCGGTCGTGCGGATCCTGGTGAACACCAACGGCATCCGGATCGCCCGCGACGACGCGCTGCTGGAGCTGCTCGCGGAGCACCGCGAACGGGTCGAAATCTACCTGCAGTACGACGGCGTGTCGGTCGAGGCGAGCCAGCACCACCGTGGCGCGGACCTGACCCGGCTCAAGGAGTCCGCGATCGACCGGCTGAGCGGGCGCGGCATCTTCACCACGCTGACGATGACGGCCGCGCTCGGCGTCAACGACGGCGAGATCGGGCCCGTGGTGAAGCGGGCGCTCGACACGCCGTACGTGGGCGGGGTCTGCGTCCAGCCGCAGTTCGGCTCCGGCCGGTCCGGGCCGATCGACTGGTCCTCCCGGCTCACCCACACCGGCGTGCTGGCGCGGCTGGCCGGGCAGACCGGCGGCGCGGTCACCTGGCGGGACCTCACCGCGCTGCCGTGCTCGCACCCGCACTGCTGCTCGGTCGGGTACCTGTTGCGCGACGACGCCGGCCGGTGGCGTTCGCTCACCACGCTGATCGGCCACGACCGGCTGCTGTCCCTGCTGGATCTCGCACCCGAGCTGGTGGCGAACCGGATCGCGGACCCCACCCTGCCGGCCATGGTCCGCCGCGCGGTCCGCGACTCGCTTCTCGGCCTGCTGTCGGAGCAGTCCTCGCTGTCCCACCCGAGCGTCGGCGAGCTGTGGCGATCGATCAGCAGCAACTGCGACCTCGGCATCTCGACGCTGACCACGCTCGCGTCGGGCGCGCTGCCCGGTGGCCGCACGCGGCTGCGCCGCCTGCTGGGCGAGCGCGTCGTCCGGCTGACCGTGAAGCCGTTCATGGACATGGCCACGATGATCGAGGAGCGGCTCCTGCAGTGCTGCGTGCACGTGGCGACCCGGGACGGGAACGGGGCGCACCAGTGCGCCCCGTTCTGCGCCGTGCAGGCGTGGGGACCGCTGGCTGCCGGGCGCCTGCCGCGACCGGTTGATCAGAGCTTGCCGACCCCGACCAGACCCGGCAGCCGGGACGGCAGCGTCGCCGGATCATCCACTGTGTACGAATAGAACGACCGCGCCTCGGCCACCGATCCGTTCACCTCGCACACACCCGATCCGCTGAAGATGTTGGTGCGCGACACGAGCCGGCCGGGCCCGCTGTCGGCGTAGCCGCTGGCCGAGAAGCACGGGAACGGCACGCTGGCGAAGTAGTTGCCCTCCACGAGCACGCCGGCGTTCATCGTCGACGCGACGCCGTACAGCTCGTTGCTGCGGAAGTAGTTGTTGAACACGTGCACCGGCTCGCCGAACCGTACCCGGGGGTGCCGCTGCCGCGACCCGTCGAAGTAGTTGTGGTGGATCGTCACCTTGAGGTGCCCGACGTCGGTGCTCGCCCCGTCCGAGTGGCCGATCAGCATGCTCTTGTCGGTGCCGCGGAACCAGTTGTACGACACGGTCACGTACTCGGCCATCCGCACGATGTCGATGGAACCGTCCACCGGCGCCACGAACTCGTTGTGGTCGATCCAGATGTGGTGCGACTCCTGCCCGACGTTGATCGCGTCGTCCTCGGCGTTGGTGAACCGGATGTTGCGAACGATCACGTTGAACGACCGGTAGAAGTCCAACCCGCCACCGTTGATGACGGCCGTGGTGCCCACGCCGATGATGGTCTTGTTCGGGCGTACCCCTTGCTTGCTGGTGATGTTGATGGTGCCCTGGACCCGGATGATCATCGGCCCGATCGTGTCGATCGCGGTGAGGAGCTGATCCGTCGTGGTCACCGTGACCACGGGGCCGCCGGCGCCGCCGGTGGTGCCGTTCAGACCCAGCGCGGGTACGGCCGCGAAACCGATCGGCTGCCCCGGCGGTACCGGGCCGGGCGACGGCGTCGACGGTCCGGGTCCGGGGGTGGACGGGCTCGGTCCTGGCGTGGTGGGGCTGGGCCCGGAGACCGTCTCGACGAGTACGTTGTCGAACGAACCGCTGGCGTTGAACGTGGCCACTCCGGCCTGCCCGGCGGCGAACTGCGTGTCGGTCGCGGTCAGTGCCGTGCCGCCGTTGACCGTGCTGCGCAGCGAGGTGCCCGAGACCGTCAACGAGACGGTGTACCAGGTACCGATGGAGACCGTCACCGGCGCCGACGCCAGCGTGGTCGCCGAGCCGCCCACGAGCTTCTTCAGCTCGACGGTGTTGCTGGACCGCAGTGCCACGTAGTAGTAGGACGTGTTCGACTGGGCCCGGGCCAGCACGGCCACGAACCGGTTCGTACCGTTGAACGCGTTCGGCCGCACCCGCACGCTCACCGTGTAGTCGGCCCACGACAACTGTCCGGCCCGGGCGCGGGCATCCGCCGACGTACCCGTCTGGTTGAACGTGCCGCCGGAGACCGACCAGGAACCGCCCGACGTGGTCCACCCGGTGGAGTTCCCGTCTTCGAAGTCGTCGGAGAGGAGCGTGGCCGCGCTGGCGGTGGTGGCCACGCCGACCAGGGCGGCGGTGAGGGCCAGCGCCGCGACGGCGACGAGGGCGGCGCGTCCGGCCGGGAGCCTGCGGTTCGGCGCGTCCGGCAGAGCACGGATCGGTGCCATGGCGAGGTCTGCCTTTCGTGAGTTACGGAAAGCGCATTCCTGCCCGGCGCGCTCACTCTACGACAGGCTCACCTCGTACACAATGTGGCTTGTGAGCGATTCGACTCCGGCCTGGCGGCGGCCGACGGCGGGTGAGCACCGGTGGCCGGCGGCCCTGGCGATCCTCGTCGTGATCGGTCTCCAGCTGGCGTTGCCGGCGAAGCTCACGCCGTTGCCGTTCCTGCTCCCGGCGATCGAGTTGGGTCTCCTCGTCGTGCTCGCCGTCGCGGATCCGGGCCGGGTCGACCGGGAGTCGACCGTGCTGCGGACGCTGGGCCTCGCACTCGTCGCCGTGGCGAGCATCGCCACGGCGTGGTCGGCCGACCTGCTCGTGGCCGGCATCGTGACCGAACGGGGTGATGTCTCCCCGGCCGACCTGCTGCTCAACGGCGGCCTCATCTGGCTGACGAACGTCATCGTCTTCGCGCTCTGGTTCTGGGAGCTGGATCGGGGCGGGCCGGCGGCCCGGGCGCACGCCCGCCGCGAGCATCCGGACTTCCTGTTCCCGCAGATGACGATCCGGCAGATCGTGCGGCAGGACTGGGAGCCGAGGTTCGTCGACTACCTGTACCTGTCGTTCACGAACTCGACCGCGTTCAGCCCGACCGACACGATGCCGCTGACCCGATGGGCGAAGCTCGCGATGATGTTCGAAGCGGCGATTTCGTTCGTGGTGGTGCTGCTCGTCGTCGCGCGCGCGGTCAACGTGCTGGGATGAGGCGTTCGCAGGCGTCGACCAGGGCGGCGCGGAGCGGGGCGGCGCGCGCGGCGAACCTCTTCTGGGCGGCGGCGTACTCGGCCCGTCCCTCCGCAGTCTCGACGCGCACCGGGCGGTAGCCCAGGTCGCTGAGGTCGTACGGGCTGGCCCGCATGTCCAGCGCCCGGATGTCCCGGGCCAGGGCGAAACAGTCGGCCACGAGCTCGCTGGGGACGAGCGGGCTCAGCTTGTACGCCCACTTGTAGAGGTCCATGTTGGCGTGCAGGCAACCGGGTTGCTCCAGGTCCTGCTGGCCTGCCCGGGTCGGGGCCACGACATTGAGCGGGACGGCCCGCGGCGCGAAGAACCGGTACGCGTCGAAGTGGGTACACCGGATCCTGGCGGTCTCGACCACCTGCGCGGTCCGGGCCGGGCTCAGCCGCAGCGGCCAGCTTCCGTGGCGCCGGCGCTCCGGCTCGCGGTAGACCATCGCCCACTCGTGCATGCCGAAGCAACCGAGGTGTGCCGGCCGGCCCGCGGTACGGGCCAGCAGATCGCGGATCCAGCCGACCAAGTCGCCGCGCCGCTCGAGGACGGCCGCGGCGTCGAGGGTCGCGCCGGCTCGGGTCTCGACGTAGTCGCGACCGAGAACCGCGGGGTCCGCATCCGCCAGGACGGTGCCGGCCCCGGGGTGCCAGCGTCGCAGCCGGGCCGGGCGGTGGGAGTAGTACGTGAACAGGAAGTCCTCGACCGGGTGCCGCTCGCCGCGGCGGCGGCGCTCCTCGTGCGGTGCCAGCCAGTCATCCACCCGGGCCTGGTGGGCGGCCCGCCGGGCACGCCAGACCTCGGCGGCGAGAGTCCCGGTCACCCGTCCAGGGTACGAGGCTGATCCGCACCGAGCGCCCGGACCTCCGCTCGGCGCGACAACCCGGGCAGCTAGATTCAGGGTGTGCGTATCGCTCGCTTCGCCCACGATGCCGGGATGTCGTTCGGGGTGGTCGAGGGCTCGCCGGAGGGCCTGATCGTCGCGGAGATCGACGGTCATCCATTCGGGGAGATCCGCTTCACCGGGCAGCGGTGGGCCCTGCCGGACGTTCGGCTGTTCTCGCCCATCCTGCCGAGCAAGGTGGTGTGCGTCGGGCGCAACTACGCCGACCACGCCGCCGAGCACGGCTCCGACGTACCGTCCGAGCCGCTGCTGTTCCTCAAGCCGTCGACGTCGGTGATCGGGCCGCACGACGCGATCCGCCGGCCGCCGCAGTCGCGCCAGGTGGAGCACGAGGCGGAGCTGGCGGTCGTGATCGGTGCGCCAGGCGCCCGCCGGGTCGACCGGGCCGGTGCGGCGCGGGCCGTCTTCGGGTACACCTGCGGAAACGATGTCACGGCGCGCGACCTGCAGCGCACCGACGGGCAGTGGACCCGGGCCAAGGGGTTCGACTCGTTCTGCCCGCTCGGACCGTGGATCGTCACCGGGCTGGACATCGCCGATCTGGAGATCCGTTGTGAGGTGGGGGAGGAGGTCCGCCAGCTCGGCCGGACGAAGGACATGGTGTTCGATGTGGCGACCCTGGTGTCGTACGCCTCACATGTGATGACACTCCTACCCGGTGACGTGCTGCTCACGGGTACTCCGGCCGGAGTCGGCCCGCTGCTGGCCGGCGAGACCGTCACGGTGTCGATCGAGGGCATCGGCCAGCTGACCAACCCGGTGTTCGACCTGGAGTGACGGGGGTGTCAGTTTGGCCCACCGCGGGGGTTCAGGTAGAGTTCTCCCCCGGTGCCCTGAGCACCGATGGGGTATGGGGTAATTGGCAGCCCAACGGATTCTGGCTCCGTTAGTCTAGGTTCGAGTCCTGGTACCCCAGCGCCACAGCAGTTCGCACGGCCCCGTCGTCTAGTGGCCTAGGACGCCGCCCTCTCAAGGCGGTAGCGCCGGTTCGAATCCGGTCGGGGCTACTCATTGGATGCAAGCTGAACCGCGCCTCAGTTGGCGCGGTTCTTCTTGTCCATGCGGCTTGTGCGTGGCCCTGGCTTCACATCCAGTCGAGCAGGCCCTCCTGTCGGTGGCTCCTGGTAGCTTGCTCCGGTGCGGGTGGGAATCTACGTAGACGGCTACAACCTGTACTACGGGGGCCGGGGTTTGTGTGGGCGGGGCACGCCTGGCTGGCGATGGCTCGACGTACGCGCGCTCGCGACGCTTGTTGTCTCGCGCCTACCGCGCTGGCCGGGTGCGACCGTTGCCCGGATCGTCTACTGCACGGCCGTGATCGACGCCGCCGGCAACCCGTCTGGATACGCGGGCCAAGACATCTATCTCAAGGCACTTGTGCCGCCGACAGCGTCGACCACATCGCGTACGGCAGCTACGCCGCGCGGGTGAAGTATGCACCGTTGGCGGTGAAGGCGGCGAGCCGGTCTGGCAGGCCCCAGATCGTGCACCCGCAATGGCCGATCATGGTGCAGGACGCTCAAGGGAACCCGATTTCCAACGCAACCTTCATGGTCTCCTACGCCCATCGGGAGGAGAAGGGTTCAGACGTCAACGTCGCATCGCATCTGCTCGTCGACGTGCTCACTGGTGTCGTCGACGCTGCAATCGTCATCTCCAACGACAGTGATCTGGAGTTCCCGGTCTCGTACGCTCGTACCAGGGTTCCGGTGGGCCTGCTTAACCCGTCCCCCAACTACCTCGCCGGCGCCCTGCGCGGTCAGCCATCCGACGGGGTAGGTAACCACTGGTGGCAGCGGCTGTCAGCAGCCGACCTGCGTGCGTGTCAGTTGCCCGATCCGGTCGGCAGTTTCGCGCGCCCGGCGAGCTGGTGACCTGGTGGACTTCTCGGGACAGCACGCTATGATGATGATATACACCACCCGGTTTCCCTCGTGGAGCCGGGTTTTCTCTTGCTGATGCTCACCGCCGTTGCCCGCCGCCGGATAGGTGCGGCGGTCGCCAGACATTTCATCGCCAGCTGCGTATGTATCGCACGATTTGACGGTTCAACCTGTGCCGGGACAGGGCCACATACGGAGGTGTACGTCGATGACGTAGACCTCGGTGCGTTCGGCAGGGTTCGCCGGTGGCCTTGGCCGTAGACTGACGGCGTGGTGCTCTGGACCGCTGCCGAGGCAGCTCGGGGCGCAGCTGTCGAGCTGGCTACTGCCGGTGGGCTCGGCGGCGCGTATCGCTGCCTGATGCAGCTCCTCGACGACTACCGGCGTGCTGTGCGCAGCGACGGGGTGCCGGCTGCCGCCCGGCTCTTCGACGACGCTCCACCCACGACCGGCGACGTTCGGGTCGATGCTGCCTTGGCGGGATTGGCCGAGCATCTTGCCCGCCACGACGGATGGACCCCGCCGTTGTGGGCCTTCGACGAGAGCCGGCAGGCCAAGCCGTGGTGGTTCGTGTCGGGCGTAAGGTCGTGGCACGCGATGGCCTTGGTCGAGTCACCCTTGGCCTTCCGGAAGCGAGGCGTCTTCCTTACGGCATCGGCGTTGGACCGGGTGTGAACCTGCTTGATGGCGAGCAGATACGGCACCTCTTCGACGAGCTGTCCGATGAGTTGACGCGCCGCGGCACACGTGCGGAGGTCTTTCTGGTAGGCGGGGCCGCAATGGCTCTTGCGTACGACGCACGTCGCGCCACGCGCGACATAGACGCGGTGTTTCAGCCCAAAGACGAGGTATACGCGGCGGCCGCGGCGGTCGCGGCCCGCCACGACCTGCCCGATGACTGGCTCAACGACGGAGTGAAGGGCTTCCTGCCAGGCGACGACCCGCGAGCGCGGCAGGTCTACGAGAGCGACTCGCTTCGGGTCGACGTCGCGTCGCCCGAGTACCTCTTGGCGATGAAGCTGCTTGCCGCTCGCGAACAGGATGTAGACGACATCGTTCTGCTCTACAGGCTGTGCGGCTTCACCAGCGCGGCTCAAGGCCTAGACCTGGTGGAGTCGGTGTATCCAGGACGGACGATCGCGCCGAAGGTCCAGTTCCTTCTTGAGGAGTTCTTCGACCCGACCACGCCGTAGGCAGGATCACCTGGTCGTGGTCGGACCGTCTTTCTTAGGTATCGCACGATTTGACCGTTCAACCTGTGCCTGGTCAGGGCTATAAGGACAGGTCGACGTCGATCGACGTGGGCTTTGTTCGTCGGTACCCGCTGATAGCTTGCCGTCGTGCGGGTCGGAGTCTATGTCGATGCGTTCCATCTCTACGGTGCGCGGAGGCTTTGTGGCCGCAGCACACCGGGCTGGCGATGGCTGAAAGTCGGTGCCGGGCGGCATTGGTGGTACCGGCTCACCACAGCGACCTTCGTGGACACCAACTCCGCGACCCGGCCGGCGGGCACTACCGGCCAGCGGGCTGGTAGTCGCAATCACGGCACGTAGCGCGGAAAGACGGTAAGCCCTGCCTACACCACCCGGTCCCCTCGTTGGGGCGGGTTTTCCTGTTGCTGCGCCACCGACCGGTTGGGTGGAACAGCTCGGCGTGGACCACTACCGGTGGCGTTGACCTTGTGAGCCGAGCCATTACGCGGCGGTGGCGGCGCCCCCCGGCGATTCACCAGGCGGTGACCGCCGGGCCATGGGTACCGGACTCCGTCGACGCCGTCGCACGGATCTCCGTGGTCCCGGCGCGCCTGAGCTGCCGGCCTCCGGCGTCGTGGACGACCGCTTGTCCAATGTGGCTACAGAACCACGGGAGTTTGACTGCGTCGACCACGGGTAGAGACCGGCGCGAGGAGGTCTCCATGAACCAGGACGTGGTCTCGCTGATCATTCAGGACCATCGCGACATGCAGCAGATGTTCGCCAGGCTGCAGAACGGTGACGGCGACCGGGCGATGCTCTTCCAGCAGATGGCCGCCGTACTGACCGCGCACAGCCGGGCGGAGGAGGCGGAGGTCTACCCGGCGATCGCGAAGGCCGCCGACGCGGACGAGGTCAAGCACGCGCGGGAGGAGCACGCCGAGGCGGACGAGCTGCTGGCTGCCTTGAAGGACCTCGACCCGCAGTCGCCCGAGTTCACCGAGAAGCTGATGAAGCTGATCGACGGGGTCAACCACCACATCGAGGAAGAAGAGTCGACCGCGCTGCCGGCGCTGAAGGCCGGCGTCGACGCCCAACGCCTGGCCGAGCTGGCCGAGGCGTTCACCACCCGGCGCGGTGCGGAACTTGAGAAGGGACCGTCCCCGCGCCAGGTCGGCGGGTCGGAGCTGACAAAGGAGAAGCTCTATCAGAAGGCGGCCGAGCACGAGATCCCGGGCCGGTCGCGGATGAGCAAGGAGGAATTACAGGAGGCCGTCAAGGCCGCCGAAGGCGAATAGTCCCCGGCCCAACTCGTCCGAACCGCGTCCGGCGTGGCCCGGACGCGGTTCGGCGGTAGCGGCCGAGCATCAGCGCCGGCGTGCGTACTCGTCGATCTCGCCGAAGTCGAGGAACACCACGGTCTCGTCCCCGATCACCTCGGCGTCGTGTCCCGGCGCGATCGCGATGAACTCGCCCGGCGCCAGCTCCTGCTCGGACCCGTCATCCATCGTGATCCGCATCCGGCCGGCCAGGCAGTAGCCCAGATGCGAGAACTGGCACGACTCGGTGCCGGCGATCGGCTTGACGTTCACGGACCAGCGCCAGCCCGGCTCGAACTGCCCGCGAGCCACCGTCTTGCCGGCGACCGTGACCATGTCCGCCCAGCCCTTGCCCTCGAACGGCCGGGTCTCGTCCGGCTTGTCGAAGCTCTTTACTTCGATTCCGCTCATTGCGTCCACCCCCCGGTTCAGCCCATTGGCGGAGGCTCCATGAGTCCCAGCTGCACCATCATCGTGGTCGAGTCGTAGAACATCTCACCGGCGACGATGCGGCCCTGCGCGTCGTAGGTCATGACCTCGCAGAACGGCAGGTCCATCCGTCGTCCGGTGGCCTGCAACGGACCCATGACGCCGTCGTTGGTACCCCGGCCCCGGAACAGGCACACCGAGTACTCGCCGCCGTCTATGTAGCGCGGCTCGGACACCGAGGCGTCGGAGAACGCGGTCACCCAGCCCTTCATCCAGTCCGTGAACTCCAGCGGCCCCTTGGTGGTGATGTTCCGTGGATGCTCGGTGTACGTCGCGTCGTCCCGCATGGGGCGTACCGCCTCGTCGTACGCCCTGCGGTTGAACGCCTCGTGGGCGGCGCGATGAGTGTCGACATTGCTCATGGCCGCCTCCTCTCCTCGTGGCAGCCCTTTCCCTCACCGTACGCAGGCGCGGCGGCCGTTACAGGCAGACCACGGGAACGAGCTGCACCGCGTTGTTCGCAAAGCCGCCCCGGTTCCACTCCTGGCTCACGGGTTGGGTGACGCCGTCGGCGTCGACCGCCCGGGCGGAGAGCGTGTACTCGCCGGGTGCCGCGGTCCACCGGAACGTCCACCGCCGCCAGGCCCAGCGGTGCGCATCGCCGTCCGCCAGCCCCGCCAGCCCCGCCAGCTCCGCCGGCACCCACGACGCACCACCGTCGACGCTGACGTCCACCCCCACCACGGGTGAGCGACCGGACCACGCGCGGCCCTCCAGCATCAGGGATCCGGGGCGTACCACCCGTGTCCGCGACATGAAGTCGGGGAACCCCGGTGGGACGATCAGTGCCCGCGGCGCGATCCGGGTCACCGGCTCACCCGGCTCGTCGGCCTCCCGCCGGAAGCGGTACGCGACGGACTGCTGGAAACCGGTGAACGGTACCGCAGTCAGCGAGATGTCGCGCAGCCACTTGACGTGTGCCATGCCGTACCAGCCGGGCACCACCAGCCGGAGCGGGTAGCCGTGCTGCGGTGGCAGGGTGGCGCCGTTCATCTCGTACGCCAGCAGCACCTCTTCGCGTATCGCCTCGGCCAGCGGCAGGCTGCGCTGGTAGTCCTGCTCGACGCCGCGCTCGACACCGTGGTCGGCGCCGGTGAAGACCACCTCGACGGCGGCCGGGTCCACACCGGCCTCGTCCAGCACGTCGCGCAGCGGTACGCCGGTCCACTCGGCCGTACCCACCGCCTCGACCAGCCAGGGTTGGCTCACCGGTCGCGGGTCGAGGCGGGCGCGGCCGTTGCCGGCGCACTCCATCGTGACCCGGACCGTGCGGGACGGGCGGGCGCGCAGCCCGTCCAGGTCGAGGGTGAGCGGCCGGGCCACCAGGCCGCCGACCCCTACCCGCCAGGTGGTCTCGTCGGCGGCCGGGATGTCGTAGTGGATCAGCAGGTAGTGCAGCCCCGCCGGGGTGATGTCGTAGCGCAACGCCTCCAGCGGCATGCCGTGGTTGCGCGCGGCGAGCGCCAGCTCCTCCGCGGAGATGCCCTCGCCGGGCTCGGCCACGCGGCCGGGCCGGCTGAACGCGTCAACTGTCGTGTCCACCCGGCCAGTATCCCGCCGCGTCTGGGGCCGTGGTCAGTGGACGACGATCCGGATCAGCCCGACCGCGTCGGCGTCCTCGACGCCTATCGCCATGCCGATGGCCTTGAGCGGGGCCAGCTCGCGCCGGTCCTTGTCGCTCACCGACGCACCGGCGGCGACCAGCCGCTGGATGTCGACGTAGGCCACCACCGCCGCGCCGTCGGGGGCGCCGGCCAGCGCTTCCCGGTAGAGCGGCTGCCCGCCCAGCGTCCCGCCGCCGGCCTGGTAGCCCTTGGTCGTCAACTCGACCCGGGTGCCGGTGGCGGTCACCGTGACGTCGTCACCGAACACCGTGAGCGCGCCGGTCAGGGCCGTCGCCTTGTCGGCCGAGGTGACCTCCGCCGCGGCGAACAGCTCGGGCCGGTCGCCGTCGAGGCCGCTGACCGCGACCGAGACCGTCGAGCCGGTCAGCGCCGAGACGGCCGTACCGACCGCGGCCGTACGCCTGCCCGCCTCCCGCATCTCCCTGAGCATCTCCGCGAGCTCGTCCGGGGACAGCTTCTTGCGCAGCTCGTCCGGGGTGACCTCGTCGAGGTCCGGCGCGGTGAACATCCCCTCCGGCAGCCCCGCCGCGAGGTCGCCGGCCCGGAAGGCGCCCGCGATGGCGCTGTCACCGGGCAGCGCGTCCACCCTGGACCGTGCCTCGAAGCCCTGGGCCGCGGCGCCCATGCCGAAGCCGCGGAACCGGATCTCGGCACCGTTGCCGGTCGCCCGCAGACCCAGGATCAGCTGGCCCTTGAGATCGCTGCCCAGCGGCCGGCCGAACATGCCGGGTAGGAGCGGGCGGCCCTCGCCCCCGCCGATGATCCGCTCGGTGACCGCGTCCATCGCGTCGCGTACCCGGTCGAAGTCGGCCCACGCGATACCGGTCTGCGCTCCGCCCAGCCAGTCGGCGCCCCGCCGGAACGCGGCCGATTCGGCGAGCGTCTCGCGGTCCGCGTCCGTGACCGCCGCCTGGACCGCAGCCTCGGCGTCCCGCTCGCCGGCGGCGACGAACGCGTGCCCGCCGCGTACCACGAAGGCGAACCTGCCGGCCTCGTGTTCGCCCTTGAGCTGGGCCAGCCCCGCGCGGGCCTTGGCGTCGTCCCGCGACCCGAGCACGATGAGCCCGTACGGCCGGTCGTTGCCGTCGAGCCACGCGCCGACCCCGATGCGCTCGGCGAACCACGGCTGCACGTGCGCGCGGTACGCCTCGGCAGAGATGTCGAACGCCTCGAAGATGCGCGCCTTCAGCTCGTCGACCGAGTCCGTCCGGCCGTCCCGCGGGAACTTCCCGAGCAGGTTGTTGACCTCCAGCTTCTGGCCGAGCCCGGGAGACAGATCGAGCCGGGCAAATGCCACCACAGTGGACGGAGCGGCATCCTCGGGCTGCGCGCCCGAGCCGTACCACAGGCGGGCACCGGCGTATGCCGCGCCGCCCAGGATCAGGGCGACCACGACCGCCACGGCGATGAGGACCGGTGTGCGCCGCCGCCGGCCCGCCGGCACAGCCGCTGGCTCGTAGGCATCCAGGACCGGTTGGCCGGCCGGCTGGTAGCCGACCGCCTCCGACTCGTACGACCAGGGGCTGGGTTCCGTCGGGGTGGTCACGGCGCCGATGGTAGTGGTCCGGTGCGAGGGGTGGCGCCCGTGAAGATCACAGTCCGGACAAGCGTTGCCCGGCGCGTACCACCGCCATCGCGTGCCGGTCGCCGGGCCGGCGCCCCATCCGCTCGATCGGGCCGGAGACGCTGATCGCGGCGATGACCCGGCCGGTCCGGTCGCGGATCGGCGCGGAGACCGAGGCCACGCCGGGCTCGCGTTCGGCGACGCTCTGCGCCCACCCGCGGCGGCGCACCTCGGCCAGCGTCCGGCCGGTGAACTTGCACCGGGGCAGCAGCGGCATGACCGCCTCGGGCGGCTCCCAGGCGAGCAGGACCTGGGCGGCGGAGCCGGCCGTCATCGGCAGGACCGCGCCGACCGGCACGGTGTCCCGCAGCCCGCTGGCCCGTTCCGCGGCGGCCACGCAGATCCGCTCGTCGGCGCGGCGCAGGAACAGCTGCGCGCTCTCCGCGGTCGCGTCGCGCAGCGCGGCGAGCATCGGTTCGGCCGCGGTCAGCAGGACGTCCGGCGCGGCGTTGGCCAGCTCGCCCAGGCGCGGCCCGGGCCGCCACCGGCCCTGTGCGTCGCGGACGAGCAGGCGATGGATCTCCAACGCCTGGGCCAACCGGTGTGCGGTCGCCCGTGGCAGCTTGGTCCGCTCGACAAGCTCGGCCAGGCTGGCCCCGTCCACGCAGGCGGCCAGGATGAGCACGGCCTTGTCGAGGACCCCGACACCGCTGATACTGTGTCCCACGACGCGAAACATACCTCCCAAATTTTAGGATGTCCAGATGGTGGGAGTACCGCAGAAGACGTTGTCGGAGAAGGTCTGGGAGGCACACGTGGTGCGGTCCGCCGAGGGTGAGCCGGACCTGCTCTACATCGACCTGCACCTGCTGCACGAGGTGACCAGCCCGCAGGCGTTCGACGGTCTGCGCACCGCCCGCCGCCGGGTCCGCCGGCCGGACCTCACGATCGCCACGGAGGACCACAACACCCCGACCGACAACCTTGTCACCATCTCCGATCCGGTGTCCCGTACGCAGATCGAGACCCTGCGCAAGAACTGCGCCGAGTTCGGGATCACGCTGCACCCGCTGGGCGACGAGAACCAGGGCATCGTGCACGTGATCGGCCCGCAACTCGGGCTGACCCAGCCGGGCATGACCATCGTGTGCGGGGACTCGCACACCGCCACGCACGGCGCGTTCGGCGCGCTGGCGTTCGGCATCGGTACCAGCGAGGTCGAGCACGTGCTCGCCACGCAGACCCTGCCCCAGCAGCGGCCCCGGACGATGGCGGTCACGGTCACCGGCGAGTTACGCCCCGGCGTCACCGCCAAGGATCTGGTGCTGGCGCTCATCGCCAAGGTCGGCACCGGCGGCGGGCGCGGCCACGTGGTGGAGTACCGCGGCCCGGCCATCGAGAAGCTCTCGATGGAGGGCCGGATGACGGTCTCGAACATGTCCATCGAGTGGGGCGCCAAGGCCGGCCTCATCGCGCCGGACGACACGACGTACGCCTTCCTGGAGGACCGCCGCTACGCGCCGAAGGCCTGGGAGGCGGCGCTCGACCACTGGCGCAGCCTGCCGACCGACCCGGATGCGGTGTTCGACACCGAGGTCACCCTCGACGCCGGTGCGGTGGCGCCGTTCGTCACCTGGGGCACGAACCCGGGCCAGGGCGTGCCGCTGGACTCGGTGGTGCCGGCGCCGGAGTCGTTCGGTACCGAGGCGGAGCGCGCGGCGGCCGAGCGGGCGCTGGCGTACATGGCGCTGGAGCCCGGTACGGCCCTGCGCGACGTGCCGATCGACGTGGTGTTCGTGGGCTCCTGCACCAACGGGCGGCTGGAGGACCTGCGCGCGGCGGCCGACGTGCTACGCGGGCGGAGGGTCGCCGACGGCGTACGGATGCTCGTGGTACCGGGCTCGGCGGCGGTCCGGGAGGCCGCCGAGCGGGAGGGTCTGCACGAGGTGTTCACCTCCGCCGGGGCGGAGTGGCGGTTCGCCGGCTGCTCCATGTGCCTGGGCATGAACCCGGACACGCTCGAGCCCGGCCAGCGGTCGGCGTCCACGTCCAACCGCAACTTCGAGGGCCGGCAGGGGCGCGGCGGGCGTACCCACCTCGTCTCGCCGCCCGTCGCCGCCGCCACCGCCGTCGTCGGCCGCCTGGCCGCTCCCGCCGACCTGTGAAGGGGCCCTGAGCCGCTTCGCGCGCCCGACCTCCGGTCGGCGCGACAACCCCGAGGAGACCTTGACATGGAGAAGTTCACCAGCCACACCGGCACCATCGTGCCGCTGCGCAGGTCCAACGTGGACACGGACCAGATCATCCCGGCCGTCTACCTCAAGCGGGTGACCCGGACCGGGTTCGCCGACGGGCTGTTCAGCGCCTGGCGGGAGGACCCGGCGTTCGTGCTCAACAACCCGGCCCACGAGGGCGCCTCGATCCTCGTTGCGGGGCCTGAGTTCGGCACCGGGTCATCCCGGGAGCACGCCGTGTGGGCCTTGCGGGACTGGGGGTTCCGGGTTGTCGTCGCGCCCCGGTTCGGGGACATCTTCCGGGGCAACGCCCTCAAGGAGGGCCTCCTCCCGGTGGAGCTGGAACTGCCCGCGGTAGAGCTGTTGTGGGACCTGGCGGACCGCGATCCGAGCACCCGCGTGACCGTCGACCTGGTCGCGCGCGAGCTACGTACACACAGTTCTAGCTGGGCTTTTCCGCTCGACGACTTCAGCCGGTGGCGCCTGCTGGAGGGGTTGGACGACATCGGGCTCACGCTTCGGCACGAGGCCGCGGTTTCCGAGTTCGAGGCCCGGCGGCCCTCCTTCCTCCCGGTTGTGGCATAGCCGTTTCGGCTCCCGGTGGGTCATCCTCCGGGCGGGAAAGCGTTACGACACAACGGCTATTTTCTGTCACATGTTTGTGTTGTCGAGCGCGAGGGCATAGCGTGCGCGCAGAATGGCTCGCGTGAGTCCGTCTCCATGTACGGGAGGAAGAAGTGAACAAGGCCGAGCTCGTAGAGGCGCTGGCCGGTCGCCTGGGTGACAAGAAGTCGGCGACGGCGGCGCTCGACGCCGTGCTCGCGGAGATCCAGGCCCAGGTGACGAAGGGCGAGAAGGTCGCCATCACCGGGTTCGGGGTCTTCGAGAAGCGGGTACGCGGCGCCCGGACCGCCCGCAACCCTCGCACCGGTGAAGCCGTCAAGGTGAAGAAGACGTCGGTGCCCGCCTTCCGGGCCGGCGCCAGCTTCAAGGACATGGTCGCCAGCGGCCGGGTGCCCAAGGCGGTCGCCCCCGCGAAGAAGGCCGCCACGGCCAAGAAGACCACCGCGACGAAGTCGATGGCGAAGGCGCCGGCGAAGAAGACCGCCAAGACCACCCGCGCCGCGACGAAGACGACATCTCGCACCACCGCGACGGCCAAGGCCGCTGCCAAGAAGGCCCCGGCGCGCAAGCGCTGAGCCCTGCCCCACGACGTGATCGTGGCGCCCTGGCCGCCTGCCGATGGCGGAGAGGGCGCCACGATCGTGTGTGGGAACTGGCGTTGGTGCATGGTGCCGTTTTCAGCGCCTGGGCAAGGCCCGGGGCGACACCGTCCCTTGAGGACCTTGTGCTCCCGGGTGGTACTTCCATCGGTTCTTGACAATAAGTTAACATTCTTAAAAGAACAAGCCCCAGATTGTGTACGGCCTGGCCTCACCCCGGGGGAAGCGGAAAGGTGTCCAGCAGGCTGTCGCCGGCGAACGGCAGGACCCAGCCGGCGCCCTTGGCGGTGCGGTAGGAGAGCCCGGACCCGCCGAGCAGCCGCAATGCCTGCGGGATGACGCGGCGCTGGGAGCACACCACTGTGGACGGCGAGCCCGCGGCGAGCGACCGGACCTGGTCGGCCGCCTCGGCCGGCCGGGCGACCTCGTCGAACGCGGTGTCCACCTCGACCGGTACGTCGAGCCTGGCGGCGAGCGGAGCGACCGTGGAGACGCAGCGGCGGGGGGAGGCGGAGACGATGCGCACCGGTGCGAAGAGCGCGAGCACGTCGACGAGCGACCGGGCCGCGACCACGCCGGCCGGGTCCAGCGGGCGGGCGGTGTCCGGGCCCGGCCAGGAGCCGCGTTCCCCGGCCGAGGCGTGCCGGATCAGCACCACCACACCCGAGGCCGGACGCAGCGCCCGGACCACGTCCGCGTCGTGCCCGTAGGTCAGGACCGAGTCCACCTCCTCCACCGGGACCCAGCGCTGGTCGTCCACTTCGGACCCGGCCGCGAACTCCTCGATCGAGAGCACCCGCATCGCCCAGTAGTCGACCACCTTCGGCCGCCCGCGGGACAGGTAGCGCACGGTCGACAGCGGGTACTGCAGGGCGGCCCGGACCCCGGTCTCCTCGAAGACCTCGCGGACCGCCGCGATCCTCGGCGGCTCGCCCCGGTGCAGCTTGCCCTTCGGCAGGGACCAGTCGTCGTACCGGGGCCGGTGGACCAGCAGCACGTCCACGCCCGACGGGGTGAGCCGCCACACGACGCCGCCGGCGGCCCGCACCTCGGGTGAGGTCATAGCCACGCCGTCAGCTTCGGGCGGGACGCCGCGCGCCAGGCCGCGGGGAACGCCGCCCGGGCGGCCCGTACCGCCGCCCGTTCCCGTTCACAGAGCCGGCCCGCGGTGACCGCCAGCAGGTGGTCGTCCGGATCCGACTGGGCGATCCCCAGCCACGTCCCCGCCGCCACCGCCGCGTCCTGGTGCTCGCCCAGGATGTCCTGCACCGTGGCGAGCGCCGCGGCGAGCGCCGGGAAGGGCCTGCCGAGCACGGGGGCGACCGCGTCCACCGCGTACCGGACCCGCTTGCCCCGGATGCGGACCCCGTGCCAGGCCGCGTCCGGGTCGGTCGGGGACAGGTCGTCGGCGCCGTCGGTCCCGTCGCCGTACGCGAAGCGCCGCCACGGCTTGCCGACCAGCCTGGGCAGTACCTCGACCGCGGGGGCCCGAGCCAGCGCGGTCAGCGGAGGCGCCGCCGCGGTCGCCACCAGCAGGTCCACAAGTGATAGATAGCGGTCCGACGCCAGGCCCTTGTCCAGCGCGACGAGCGCGTCCTCGTGCCGGGCGGCGAGCTCGGCGTCGACCCGCGCCACCGACGCGGAGTCCAGCGGCGCCAACGGGTCCAGCGCGGCGGTCGCGCGCAGCCGGGCGCGCAGCACCTCGGCGTCGCGCGCCGCGCCCAGCAGATCGGCCAGCCAGGACAGCTCTTCGCGCAGCTCGGCCAGGCGTGGGCGGTCCAGCAGTACGCCGAACGTCCGCAGGTCGCTGCGTAGCCGGCGGCAGCCGACGCGCATCTGGTGCACGGCCGTGTCGTCCTCGCCGACCGGCGACCGCAGCCGGACCAGCGGGTCGTGGTTGAGGATCCGGGCCGCGTCCGTGCGGATCGCGGCGAGCGCGACCTCGCCCGCGGTCGCGCGGCGGCGTACCCGCTCCGGCGGCGGCAGGTCCGGCGGCGCCGAGGCGGCCGGCCCGAGCGCCCGGACGTGCTTGGGCACGAACGTCCCACCCCGCGCGCCGGCGGCCACCAGCACCGCCTCGACGGCGTCGAGCACCGCGGCGTCACCGGCGATCCGCTCGACCTCCAGCTCCCGGAAGGTCGGGCCGTTCACCACGCTCACCTCGTCGTCGGCGAGCTCCACGAGAACCTCGCCGGAGTCGGCGCGGATCTCGTACGCCCGCCGAACCGTGCGCAGGACGGCGGCCGGTGGGATCGGCGCACCCCGACGCCAGACGGTGACCAGGTCCAGGAGGTCCGCCGGGATCGCGGTGGGCCGGCCGGGTTGGGAGATCTCGTGCCGGGTCCCGGGTATGCCCGACGGCAGCTTGACCGTCCACGGTTCCGCGTCGCCCTGGCGGTGCCGCAGCGAGACCCCGGCCCGGGCGAGCCGGAGGTCCGCGGTGTCGTAGTAGGTCGCGCGGAGCGTCTTCGGCCGGCGGGCCACCACCTGACCGAGCGAGGCGAGGTCCGGCACGGAGAAGCCGGTGGGAACCTCGTACTTCCGCTCCTCCTCCACAGCCGCACTCACGGCGTCGCTCGCCTCTGGCTTCGACTCCGACGCGTCACCATCGGGTCAGCCTAGACGTTGTTCACCGCGGGCCAGAACCCGTTGCAGCAACGCCTGCTGCAGGTCGATGCCGTCCGGCCGGCGGACCCACGACCCGTCGCCGTTCAGCTCGAACGCCCTGACCTCCTCGCCCATCGCGAGGGAGAAGACGCTGTCGATCGAGGCCCGGGCGGACGCGTCCGTCACCTGTACCAGCGCCTCGACGCGCCGGTCCAGGTTGCGGTGCATGAGGTCGGCCGAGCCGATCCAGTACTCCGCGGCGCCGTTGTTGCCGAACCGGAACACCCGCGAGTGCTCCAGGAACCGGCCGAGGATCGAGCGCACCTTGATGTTCTCCGAGAGCCCGGGAACGCCGGGCCGCAGCGTGCACATGCCCCGGACGAACAGCTCGATCCGTACGCCGCCCTGCGACGCCCGGTAGAGCGCGTCCACGACTTCCTCGTCGACCAGCGAATTGACCTTGATCTGCACGAGCCCGGGCAGTCCGGCCTCGGCGTGCGCGGTCTCCCGTTCGATCCGCTCGATGATGCCGCTGCGGATGCCGTGCGGCGCGACGAGCAGCCGCCGGTACGCGGTCTGCCGCGAGTAGCCGGACAGCACGTTGAACAGGTCGGTCAGGTCCGCGCCCACCTCGGGGTCGGCGGTGAAGAGCCCGTAGTCCTCGTAGAGCCGGGCCGTGCGCGAGTGGTAGTTGCCGGTGCCGATGTGGCAGTACCGGCGGATCTGGTTGCCCTCCTGCCGGACGATGAGCGCGGTCTTACAGTGCGTCTTGAGCCCGACGAGCCCGTACACCACATGGCAGCCCGCCTTCTCCAGCATCCGCGCCCAACCGATGTTGGCCTGCTCGTCGAACCGGGCCTTCACCTCCACCAGCACGACAACCTGCTTGCCCGCCTCGGCCGCGTCGATCAGCGCGTCGACGATCGGCGAGTCCCCGGACGTGCGGTACAGGGTCTGCTTGATGGCCATCACGTACGGGTCGGCCGCGGCCTGCTCGATGAAGCGCTGCACGCTGGTGGCGAACGAGTGGTACGGGTGGTGCACGAGCACATCCCCGTCCCGCAAGGTGGCGAAGACGCTGCGCGGGACCTCACCCTCGACGAAGCGCGGATGGGTGGCCGGCACGAACGGTCTGTCCTTGAGATCCGTGCGGTCCGCCTCGTCGTACACCTGCCAGAGCGCGGACAGGTCCAGCAGGCCCGGCACCCGGAGCACGTCGTGCGCGTCCATGTCCAACTCGCGGACCAGCAGGTCGAGCACGTGGTCGGAGACCGACGCCGCGACCTCCAGCCGGACCGGCGGGCCGAACCGGCGCCGGGCCAGTTCCCGTTCCAGCGCCTGCAACAGGTCCTCGTCGCGGTCGTCGTCCACCTCGATGTCCGCGTTGCGGGTGACCCGGAACACGTGCTGCTCGACCACCTGCATCCCGGAGAACAGCTGGCCGAGATGGGCCGCGATCAGCTCCTCCAGCGGCAGGAAACGGATCCCGTAGCCGGGGATCCGGACGAACCGCGGCACGTTGTTGGGCACCTTGACCCGGGCGAAGAGTTCCGGGCCGCCGTCCGGGTCGCGTACCACGACGGCGAGGTTCAGCGAGAGCGAGGAGATGTAGGGGAACGGGTGGGCCGGGTCCACGGCCAGCGGGGTGAGCACCGGAAAGACCTGCTCGCGGAAGTACGTCCGCTGCCGCTCCCGCTCGTCCGGCGTCAGGTCGGTCCACCGCACGATCCGGATCTGTTCAGCGGCCAGTTCGGGGCAGACCACCTCGGCGAAGCAGTTGGCCTGCCGGGCGACGAGCGCGGCGGCGCGCTCGGCGATGACACCGAGCTGCTCCCGGGGCGGCAGCAGGTCCGGACCCCGGACCGGCAGGCCGGTCTGGAGCCGCCGTTTCAGGGCGGCGATCCGGACCATGTAGAACTCGTCCAGGTTGGACGCGAAGATGGCGAGGAACTTCGCCCGCTCCAGCAGCGGCGTGGCCGGATCCTCGGCCAGCGTGAGCACCCGCGCGTTGAAGTCGAGCCAGGACAGCTCGCGGTTGATGAACCGGTCCTCGGGCAGCGGCTCGATCTCGACCGGTGCGATGTCGGCTTCGCCCTGCGACGGATCGCCCGGCGGTGGGGTGCGCGGAGCTGGGGTGGTGCTCATCCTTTCATGATTACCTGGCCGAGATGAACGTCAGGGAAATGTCACGACATTTATCCGGGTCACCTCGCCCCTGGCGTCCCGCTCGATGCTCAGCCGCTGGCCGAGGCGCAGCAGCCGCAGCCCCGAGGCGTCGAACGCGGCCGCGCCGAACGCCATCTCCGTGCCGTCGTCGAGCAGGAGCGTGCCCGACCGGCTCTCCGGGTCGTAGGTCGCCACGGTCCCTTGCACCGGCTCACCGTACCAGCGCCGTGGTATGCGGGCCGAGGCCCAGCGCGGCCGCCTCGGCCAGGTCCGCGGCGGTGTCGACGTCGCGGCGCAGCGACGGCCACTCGCCGGTCAACCGAACCGCGCCGGACGCCTCGTGCGCGGCCGCCGAGCCGGGCCCGAACCGGGGTTGCAGCGGTACGCCCGCCGGCGCCGCGAGGAGTACGGTGCCGGTGCCCGGGGTGTCCGGGACGAAGCTCCGCCGGCCGTGCGCGGCCGCGAGGGCGGCGGTCAGGTCCGCGGTGCGCAGCGCCGGCAGGTCCGCGGTGAGGGCCGCGACCGGGTTGGCGCCGGCCAGGGTGGCACCGTGCCGCACCGCCGCGTTGAGACCGCCGTCCGGTTTGTCTGGTACGACGTACGCCCCCATTTTCCCGAGCGCCTTGCCCACCACCGCATCGTCGGTCACGACCAGCACCTCGGCCACGGTCCGGCAGCCCAGCGCCGCGGCGACCGTGTCCTGCGCGAACCCGAGCGCGAGTTGGTGCCGCTGCCGGCCGGCCAGCCTGGTCTTCGCGACGACCAGTGGCTTGACCGGCACCACCACCACCCACTGCACCTGGCCATCGTGCCAGGACATGGCCGAGCCAACTAGGCGGCGGGGGTCCGGAGCAGGCATGATTCCGCAGCAGGGACGGTAGGCAGGAGGGCCGGCGTGCGAGGGCTCGGGTTCTGGCGGCGCTTCGCCGTGGCGGTGGTGAAGCCGCCGCTGACGCTGCTGACGAAGCGGGACTGGTCCGGCATGGAGCACGTGCCGAAGTCCGGTGGCGCGATCCTCGTCGCCAACCACATGTCGCACGCGGATCCGCTGGTGATTGCCCACTACGTGTACGACGCCGGCCGCTGGCCGCAGTTCCTGGGCAAGGCGAGCATCTTCGACGTACCCGTGCTGGGGTGGCTTCTGAAGAAGGTCCGGCAGATCCCGGTCTACCGGGGGACGATCGACGCGGTGAAGGCACTGGAAGCCGCGGTGGACGGGGTCAAGAACGGCGCCGCGGTGATCATCTATCCGGAGGGCACCACGACCAAGGAGCCGGACCTGTGGCCGATGCGCGGGAAGACCGGGGTCGCGCGGCTCGCCCTGGAGACCGGCGCGCCGGTGATCCCGATCGTCATGTGGGGTCCGGAACGGATCTTCGATCCGCGGACCGGCAGGCTGCGGCTGCGGTTCCGCTCCCCGGTCACCGTCAGGGCCGGTGCGCGGCTGGACCTGTCGCCCTGGATGGGTGCCGCGCCGACCACGGCCACCCTGCACGACATGACCGACGCGATCATGCTCCAGCTCCGGGACATGCTCGGGGAGATCCGCGGCGGCACCCCGCCTCCACTGTGGACACCCAGGCAGGCGGGAGGCCGCCGTGAGTAGCCCGCGCGCCGCCGTACTCGGGGCCGGCTCCTGGGGTACCGCCTTCGCCAAGGTGCTCGGGGACGCCGGCACGCAGGTCGCGCTGTGGGCCCGCCGACCCGAGCTGGCCGAGACGATCCGCCGGGACCGCTCGAACGTGGAGTACCTGCCGCGGCTGGCCCGGCTGCCGGACCTGGTCTCGGTGACCGCCGACGCGGGCGAGGCCATCGACGGGGCCGAGCTGGTGGTGCTCGCCGTACCGTCGCAGACTCTGCGGGGCAACCTGGCCGCGTGGACCGGCGCGCTCAAGCCGGACGCCACGCTGGTCAGCCTCATCAAGGGCATCGAACTGGGCAGCAGCAAGCGGATGACCGAGGTGATCGAGGAGACGGCCGGCGTACCGTCGGACCGGGTCGCGGTGGTCTCCGGGCCGAACCTCGCCGCGGAGGTCGCCGCCGAGCAGCCGACCGCGACCGTGGTCGCCTGTGTCGACATGGGCCGGGCGACGCAGGTGCAGAAGGCGATCACGACGCCGTACTTCCGGCCGTACACCAATGACGACGTCATCGGCTGCGAGCTGGGCGGCGCGGTCAAGAACGTGATCGCGCTGGCGTTCGGGATCGCGACCGCGATGCGGCTCGGCGACAACACGAAGGCGACGCTGATCACGAGAGGGCTCGCCGAGACCGCACGGCTCGGCGTGGCGCTCGGCGCCGACCCGATGACGTTCGCCGGCCTCGCCGGACTGGGTGACCTGGTGGCAACCTGCTCGTCGCCGCTGTCCCGGAACCGGACCTTCGGCGAGCACCTCGGCCGCGGCGAGACGCTGGAAGAGGCGCAGGCGTCGACCCGGCAGACCGCGGAAGGCGTGAAGAGCTGCCTCGCGATCCGGGATCTGGCCCGCCGGCACGGCGTCGAGATGCCGATCACCGAGCAGGTCGAGCGGGTCTGCCACGAAGGCGTCGACCCGCGGGTCGCGGTCGCCGCGTTGATGAGCCGGGAGACGAAGCCCGAATGAGTCTCGGCGACGGTACGCGGTGCGTCCGGGCCGGGTTGCCGCCGGCGGAGCCGGGCCGGCCGTTCCTGCCCGGGCCGGTGTTCGCGTCCACGTTCCACCTCGATCCGGTGGCCGGGCCCGAGGCGGGCGTCGACGGGTACGGGCGGCCGGACAACCCGACCCGGCGCGCGCTCGAGGCGGCGATCGGCGAGTTGGAGGGCGGCGAGTGCGTCGCGTTCGGGTCCGGGATGGCGGCGGTCTCCGCGGTGCTGCTCGTGCTGCCGGAGCCGGGGAGCACCGTGCTGGTACCGGCGGACGGGTACTACAAGACCCGCGCGTTCGCGGTCGGCACGCTGCCCCGGCGTGGCGTACCGGTGGTGCCGGTGCCCACGGCCGGGCCGTACCCGTCGCTGATGAGCGTGGGAATGGCGCTGCTGGAGACGCCCGCGAACCCGGGCCTGGACGTGTGCGATCTCGCCGCGCTCGGCACCGCGCTGCACGACGCCGGCGTGCTGGTCGCGGTCGACAACTCGACCGCCACACCGCTCGGCCAGCGGCCGCTGGACCTTGGCGCCGACCTGGTCGTCGCGTCCGGGACCAAGGCGCTGACCGGGCACGCGGACCTGCTGCTCGGGTACGTCTGCACCCGATCGTCGGAGCTGGCCGCCAGGATCCGGGACTGGCGGGACACCACCGGCGCGATCCCGGGCGCCTTCGACTGCTGGCTCGCCCACCGGTCACTGGCCACATTGGATCTGCGGTTGGCGCGCCAGGCGGCGAACGCGGCGGCTCTCGCCGAGCTGCTCGCCTCCCGGCCGGAGGTGCTGTCGGTCCGGTGGCCCGGGCTGCCGTCGGATCCCGGGTACCAGGTTGCCGCGCGGCAGATGCGCCGCATGCCCGGGGTGCTGACGTTCACGCTGCCCTCGCGCGGGCACGTCGAGCGGTTCCTGGGCGCCTCGCGGCTCGTCGCCGCGGCCACCTCGTTCGGCGGCGTGCACACGAGCGCGGACCGGCGGGCCCAGTGGGGCGACGACGCCCCGGAGGGTTTGGTACGCCTCTCCTGCGGCATCGAGGACACCGCCGATCTCGTCGCCGATGTCGAGGCTTCGCTCTGGAGGGCACCCAGCCGCTCGGGCGAGCCGTAGGCCGCCACCTCGTGTCGTCCATGACAGAGCGGACCGTCGGGGTCACCGGCGCCGTTTTCTCCGTTGCGCCCCGGGGCCGCCGCCGCGCCGCCTCACCCGGTCAGAGGAGCTTGCGGCGCTTGAGGTATGCGACCAGGTCGTCGTAGACGCCGCCCTCGTTGGCGAACATGGCGACGTTGCGGGCGGTCGCGAACCACGGGCCGGTGGACGCGCGGATCTCCTGCCGGGCGCGCTCGAAGTCCCGGTGCTCGATCATCCGGATCTCGCCCCGGGTGATGGAGTCGTGCATCGCGTACTCGGCCGCGGTCTCGCAGAGGTGGGCCAGGTCGGCGCCGGAGAAGTCCTCGGTCATCGCGACGAGCTTGCGCAGATCGATGTTCGCGATCGGGCGCTCGCGCAGGTGGTACTCGAGGATCGCGGCCCGCGCGTCGCCGTCCGGCGGGAGCACCAGCACGACCCGGTCGAGCCGGCCGGGACGGCGCAGCGCCGGGTCGACGTCCCACGGCGTGTTCGTCGCGGCGAGCACGAAGACGCCCTCGTTGTTGCCCTCCATGCCGTCCAGCTCGGCGAGGAGCTGGTTGCCGAGCGTACGCATGGCCGAGGAGTTCAGCTGCGAGCGCTTGTGGCCCAGCGCGTCGATCTCGTCCAGGAACAGGACGCACGGGGCGTTGCGCCGGGCGGCCTGGAACAGCTCGTGCAGGTTGCGCTCGGAGTTGCCGATCCAGAGGTCCAGCACGTCCACAATGGACAGCGAGAGGAACTTGGCGCCCATCTCGCCGGCGACCGCCCGGGCGAGGAACGTCTTACCGCACCCCGGCGGGCCGTAGAGCATGAGGCCGCCGCGCAGGCTCTTGCCGTACAGCTTGCGCAGGTCGGGGTTGCGAAGCGGGCCGAGGAACGCCAGCTCGAGGCGCTTCTTCACGTCGGTCATGCCGCCCACGTCGGCGAGCCGGACGGTGGACAGCTCCACGTCGAAGATGCGGTCGCGCTCGCCCAGCACGGGGTCGGGCTCGTCGTCGGCCTTGGCGAACCGGGGCGGGACGGCGTCGGCGAACTGCTGCTCGTACTGCGACCAGTCGACGGTGCCGGCCGGGGGCGCGGAGGTCGGGCTCGGCTCGGCGCGCAGGGCCCGCTGCATGAACGCCTTCGCGTCGGTGTTCTCCGGCTCCTGCTGGAGCGCGAGGGCGGCGTGCGAGATCGCCTCCGCGTCCCGGCCCGCGTCGAGCAGCAGACCGGCCAGGTGCAGGCGCAGCGGTACGTCGTCCGGGCGCGCGTCGAGCGCCGCGGTCAGGCTCGCGATCAGGGGTGAGTCATTCATGGTCCCGACGATTATTCGGCATCGGCCGTGGAGTGTCACCTCGTGCCGCGAAGGCGACGAGCCACTGGCCCTGCTCGGCCGTCTCCGGTACCCGGAACCCCCGGGCGGCCGCGATCAGCCGCCAGGCCTGCGCCGGCGGGATACCGAAGCGGACGAGCACCGAGCCGGCGATCAGCGACGAGCGCCCGATGCCGGCCCAGCAGTGCACGACCACGAACCGGCCGGCCGCGACGGCCGCGGCCAGCGTATCGGCCAGCGCGGCGGTCTCCGCCGGGTCCGGTACCCCCAGGTCGACGATCGGGTGGGCGACGAACTCCATCCCGGCGGCCCGGACCGCGTCCGCCTCGCCGGTCAGGTCGAGCTCTCCGGCCTCGCCCGGGGTGAGCGCGCTCACCACCACATCGACGCCGGCCGCGCGGAGAGCGGTGAGCTCCTCGGCCAGCTGCGCGCCGCCCCGGGGCCGGGCCATGGTGGCGAGCCGGCCCGGGACCATCGGCAGGCTCCGCGCCAACTCGATCACGTGGAGTGTTGCTGGCATCGACACCTCGTTCTCGAGCGTTCTTCGGCGGCCGGAGCTGGTCCATGGAGGGTATGGTCAGCCGCGTGAGCAGGCCAAGGAAGACCCGGGTCGCGCTGGTGTTCGGCGGCCGGAGCACCGAGCACGCGATCTCCTGCGTCAGCGCCGGCAGCATCCTCGCCGCGCTGGACCCGGACGAGTTCGACGTGGTCCCGGTCGGCATCACGCGCGCGGGCCGCTGGGTGCTCACCGGCTCGGACCCGGGCACGCTGGCGATCCAGGACCGCCGGCTGCCGGAGATCACCGCGGACTCGGGTGCGGCGATCGTGCTCCCCGCCGACCCCACCGGCCACGACATCGTGGTGCTGGACCCGGCCGACGGCCCGGCGGCACTCTCCTCAGTGGACGTGGTCTTCCCGGTGCTGCACGGGGCGTACGGGGAGGACGGCACGATCCAGGGGCTGCTGGAGATGGCCGGCATCCCGTACGTCGGCGCGAGCGTCTTCGCCAGCGCCGCGGCGATGGACAAGGAGTTCACCAAGAAGCTCGCGGCCGCCGAAGGCATCCCGGTCGGGCCGTACGTCGTGCTGCGCGCCGGTACCACGCTCTCCGAACCGGACAAGGAGCGGCTGGGCCTGCCCGTCTTCGTCAAGCCGGCCCGGGCCGGGTCGTCGTACGGGATCAGCAAGGTCTCGGACTGGGCCCGGTTCGACGCCGCGCTCGCCGCCGCCCGCGAGGTCGACCCGAAGGTCCTCGTCGAGGCGGCCGTCGTGGGGCGGGAGATCGAGTGCGGGGTGCTCGAGGGGGAGTACGGCGGGCCGCCGGAAGCCTCCCTGCTGGCGGAGATCCGGGTGGTCCGCGACCACGAGTTCTACGACTTCGAGGCGAAGTACCTGGACGACTCGTGCGAGTTCGACATCCCGGCCGAGCTGCCGGAGCGGGTCACCCGGCAGGTCCAGGAGTACGCCTGCCGGACCTTCACCGCGCTGGACTGCGCCGGACTGGCCCGGGTGGACTTCTTCGTCACGCCGATGCTGGACGTCTACCTCAACGAGATCAATACGATGCCGGGGTTCACGCCCTCGTCGATGTTCCCGCGCATGTGGGCGGCGAGCGGTCTGGAGTACCCGAAGCTGATCTCCCGGCTGATCCGTACCGCCCTGCGCCGCGGCACCGGACTGCACTGAGCTTCCGCGGCCTCAGCGGCAGGCGGCCGGGGGCTGGGCCGCGGCCCGGACGGTCGCGGTCAGCGGGGCGGAGAACTCGGCGACCCAGTCGCCGGGCCCCTCGTACCGGGTCGGCACCGTGACGGTCACCGGAACCTCCCGGTCGACCGTGGTCCAGACCGTACCGTCGGGGCGCCGGTCGGCGTACCAGCAGACCCCGGAGATGCCCCAGAGCTGCGCGTCGGCGGGGAAGGAGGCGGGCGGTACGCCGCAGGCCAGGGTGAGCGGGGGATCGCCGTACGCCGCGTTCTGCTCCGCTCCCGCGGTGACCGGGCGGCGGGGCAGGTCCCGCACGGCGCCCGGCAGCTCGGCGACCAGGGCCCGGCAGACGGTGGCGGCCCGGTCGCCCAACGGGGGTGCCGGCACGGAGACCGGGGTGGTGGCCTGGGGACGGGGTGATCCGTCCCGTCCCCAGCCGCCCATGAGCCAGAACACGAGGACTCCGACGAGCAGCGCGACCGGGATGGCGACGACGGTTGCGGTCCTGGCCGCCGCTCGGCGCGTCTGGTCCGGCATCTACAGGTGCACCACCGAGCAGGTCAGTGTCCGGGTGATGCCCGGCACGAGCTGTACCTTGCTCACGATCATCTTGCCCAGCTCGTCGACGCTGCGTGCCTCCGTGAGCACGACGACGTCGTAGGGCCCGGTGACCGCGTCCACCCGTACGACGCCGGAGATGTCCCGGATCGCCGCGGCCACGTCACGTGCCTTTCCGACCTCCGTCTGGATGAGGATGTACGCCTGGACCACGACACAGCTCCTTCTCCGCCACCGGCGGGGTTGTGTCGTGAAACTACCGCACGACAAGGGGAGGGCGAGGATGACCGTGGCCGACATGGGCGAGTTCGGGCTCATCGCCCGGGTGGTCGCCCGGCTGGGCGTACCGGCCGCCTGCGAACTCGGGCCCGGCGACGACGCGGCGGTGGTGACCGCGCCGGACGGCCGGGTGGTGGCCTCGACCGACGTGCTGGTCGAGGGCCGGCACTTCCGCCGGGACTGGTCCACCGCGACCGACGTCGGGCACCGGGCCGCCGCGGCCAACCTCGCCGACATCGCGGCCATGGGCGGCACGGGTACCGCGCTGCTGGTCGGCTTGTGCGTACCCCCGGATCTGGATCCGGCCTGGGCCGAGGACCTGGCCACCGGGTTCGCGACCGAGGCCGGCCTGGTCGGAGCCGGGGTGGTGGGCGGTGACATCTCGGCGAGCCCGACGCTGACCGTGGCGGTGACCGCGCTCGGCACGCTGGCCGGGGCGGCTCCGGTCGTGCGGTCCGGGGCCCGGCCGGGCGACGTGGTGGCGATGGTGGGCCGGCTGGGGTACGCCGCGGCCGGCTACACCGTGCTGTCGCGCGGGTTCCGGTCGCCGAAGGTGCTGGTGGACGCGTACCGGCGGCCGTCGGTCCCGTATCCGGCCGGTCCGCAGGCCGCCGGGCTCGGCGCCACCTCCATGATCGACATATCGGACGGGCTCGTCGGCGATCTCGGGCACGTGGCGACCGCCTCCGGCGTGCGCATCGACATCGATCCCCAGACGTTCGAGGTACCCGACCAGATGCGGGACGCGGCGACGGCGCTGGGCGTCGACCCGTACACCTGGATCTTCTCCGGCGGCGACGACCATGCCCTGGTCGCGACGTTTCCGGCGGCGGTGGCCCTGCCCGAGGAGTGGCGGGTGATCGGCGCGGTGGCCGAGGGGAGCGGGGTGACGGTGGACGGCGAGCCCTACCGTGGACGGGCAGGTTGGGACCACTTCCGCTAGGTTTGACACCCGTGACGGATCTTGAGATCAGGCTGGTGCGGTACGGCGCGCCGGTGGCTCAGGCGTTGGTCGAGGCCGCGATGACGGACCTCGGCCAGCGGTACGGCGAGGGCGACGGGACGCCGGTCGACCCCGTCGAGTTCGACCCGCCCGAGGGGGCGTTCCTGGTCGCGTACCTCGATGGTGAGCCGGTGGCCTGCGGGGGCTGGCGGTCGCACGCCGGGCGCGACCAGGTCGCGGAGATCAAGCGGATGTACACCGTGCCGGCGGCGCGCGGGCGCGGCATCGCCCGGGCCGTCCTCGCCGCGGTCGAGGAGTCGGCGCGGGCATACGGCCGCCGCCGGCTGATCCTGGAGACCGGCCAGCGGCAGCCGGAAGCGATCAAGCTGTACGAGGCGGCCGGCTACCGGCCGGTACCGCACTTCGGCTTCTACCGTGACGAACCCGATGTGGTCTCGCTGGGCCGCGACCTCTAGGCGCGGGTGACCTTCCCGGCCTTGATGCAGGACGTGCAGACCTGCATCTTGCGGGTGGTGCCGCCGCCGGCGGGGGTGCGGACGGTCTGGATGTTCGGGTTCCAGCGACGCTTGGTCCGCCGGTGCGAGTGGGACACGTTGTGGCCGAAGCCCGGCCCCTTGCCACAGACGTCGCACACGCTAGCCACGGGAATCTCCTGCGATCTTGGAAAGTCGACGGCCCAGGCCTCGCCCGGGCAACCTGACCAGGTTACCTGATGCCGGGCGATCGCCACCAACCGGCCGGGCCGGGTCAGATGGCGGCATGTGTCGGGGGGCACCAGTAGGCTTTCGAGGCGTGCTGGACAGCCTCGACGCCGCCGCGGTGCGCCGCTGGTGCACGGCCGGGCTCGACGCCCTCCGCCGGCACCAGCGCGAGATCGACGATCTCAATGTGTACCCGGTCCCGGACGGGGATACCGGGACGAACCTCGTGCTGACGCTCGCCTCGGCGAAGGAGGCGCTCGAAGCGGCGGTACCGTCCGGGGCGGCCGAGACGCTGCGGATCATGGCCCGGGGCGCGCTGCTCGGCGCGCGGGGCAACTCCGGTGTGATCGTCTCCCAGATCCTGCGCGGGCTCGCCGACTCGCTGGCCGACCGCACGGACGTCGACGGCGCCTCGCTGGCGCAAGGATTGGGGCGGGCCGCGCAGGCGGCGTACGCGGCCGTCGCCGAGCCGGTCGAGGGCACGATCCTGTCGGTGGTCGCGGCGAGTGCCGGTGCGGCGGAGCGTGCCGGGGACCGGCTGGCGGACGTGGTACGGGCGGCGGCCAGCGGGGCCGCCGAGGCGCTCGCCCGTACTCCACTGCAGTTGGCCGTGCTCGCCCGGGCCGGGGTGGTGGACGCCGGCGGGCGCGGTCTCGTCGTCCTGCTCGACGCGCTGGAGTGGGTGGTGACCGGGATCGCCCCGGCGCTGGACACCGTGCCGCCTCCGGTCGTCGCGCACCCGCCGGCGACCGTGGCCCGGGAGAGCGGCTCGGACGAGTTCGCCTACGAGGTGCAGTACCTGCTCGACGCGACCGGGCCGGCGGTCGACGCGCTGCGGGCGGTGCTCGGCGGGCTCGGCGACTCGCTGGTCGTGGTCGGCGCCGGCGCGCCGGACGAGGCCGGCGTCCAGACCTGGAACGTCCACGTGCACGTCAACGACGTCGGCGCCGCGATCGAGGCCGGGGTGCGGGCGGGCCGCCCGCACCGGATCTCGGTGACCCGCTTCGCCGACCAGGTGCCGGCGGGGCCGGCCGCCCGCACCGACCCCGACGCGCGGGCGGTCGTCGTGGTGGCGCCCGGGCCGGGCCTGGCGGAGCTGTTCATCACCGACGGTGCACTGGTCGTCGGGCCCACTCCGTCCACTGTGGAGATCCTGTCGGCGGTCCGCTCCGCGGGGGCCGGTCAGGTCGTCGTCCTGCCCAACGATCCCAACAGCCAGGCCGTCGCCTCGGCGGCGGCGAACGAGGCGGCGACCGTCGGGATCACGGTACGGGTGATCCCGACCCGGTGCGCAGTGCAGGCGCTGGCCGCGCTCGCCGTACGGGATCCGGGTCGCCCGTTCGAGGACGACGTGATCGCGATGGCCGAGGCGGCCGGCGCGTGCCGGTACGCGGAGGTGACGATCGCGAGCCGCGAGGCGCTCACGGTGGCCGGCCGGTGCTCGCCGGGCGACATCCTCGCGCTCGTCGACGGCGAGGTGAACCTCATCGGTACCGACCTCGCCGAGACCTGCCGGGAGCTGCTGGACCGGCTGCTCTCCGGCGGTGGTGAGCTGCTGACCCTGATCGCCGGTGCGGACTGCCCGGACGGCGTGCCGGACCGGCTCGCCGAGCACACCGCCGTGGCGTGGCCATTCGTCGAGGTGCAGGTCTACCGCGGCGGGCAACCGCACTACCCGTTGCTGGTGGGTGTCGAGTGACGGACCTGGAGACGCCGCTGCGCAAGGTCGTCGGGGACAAGACGGCCAAGGCGATGGCGAAGCACCTGAACCTGGAGACCGTCGGCGACCTGCTCTACCACTTCCCGCGCCGGTACGACGAGCGGGGCGAGCACACCGACATCCGTACCCTGACCGTCGGCGAGCAGGCGACCGTGCTGGGCCAGGTCGGCAAGGCGACGGTGCGGCCGATGCGGGCGCGCAGCGGCACCCTGCTGGAGGCGGAGGTCCGCGACGGGTCCGGCGGCACGCTCACGCTGACCTTCTTCGGCAAGGGCCAGGCCTGGCGGCAGAAGCAGCTGCGGCCGGGCCGGTGGGGCCTGTTCGCGGGCAAGGTGACCGAGTTCCGGGGCAGCCTGCAGCTGACCCACCCGGAGTACGTCCTCTTCGGCGACGCCGAGGACGCCGCCGACGAGGTCGAGGAGTTCGCCGGCGCGTTCATCCCGGTCTATCCGGCAACGGCCGACGTGCAGACCTGGACGATCGCCCGTACGGTCCGGGTGGCCCTCGACACGCTGACGCCGCCGCCCGACCCGCTGCCGGCGGCGCTGCGCGCCGAGCGCCGGCTCGTCGACCTGTTCACCGCCTTACAGGACATCCACCGGCCACCATCGCGCGAGGCGCTCGCGGCCGCGCGCCAGCGGCTCACCTGGGACGAGGCGTTCGCCGTCCAGGTGACGCTGGTGCAGCGCAAACTGCGGGCCGCCGCCTGGCCCGCGGTGCCCCGGCCGCGCCGGGCCGGCGGCCTCCTCGACGCGTTCGACGCGACACTGCCGTACGAGCTGACCAGCGGCCAGGAGAGGGTCGGCGCGGAGATCGCCCGCGACCTGTCGACTGCCCACCCGATGCACCGGCTCCTGCAGGGGGAGGTCGGGTCCGGCAAGACGATGTGCGCGCTGCGGGCCATGCTCCAGGTCGTCGACGCGGGCGGGCAGGCGGCGCTGCTGGCGCCGACCGAGGTGCTGGCCGCCCAGCACGAGCGCAGCCTCCGGGAGCTGCTGGGTCCGCTGGGCCGGGCCGGTGAGCTGGACGGTGCCGACCAGGCGACCCGGGTGGCCCTGGTCACCGGCTCGCTGGGGGCGGCCGCCCGGCGCCGCGCGCTGGCCGAGGCCGCGGACGGGAGCGCGGGCATCGTCGTGGGTACGCACGCGCTGCTGTACGAGGGCGTGGACTTCAACGACCTCGGCCTCGTGGTCGTCGACGAGCAGCACCGGTTCGGGGTCGAGCAGCGCGACGCGTTGCGGGCCAAGGCCGACCAGCCGCCGCACGTGCTCGTCATGACCGCGACGCCGATCCCGCGGACGGTCGCGATGACCGTCTACGGCGACCTGGAGATCTCCACGCTGACCGAGCTTCCCCTGGGCCGGTCGCCGATCGCGTCCCACGTGGTACCGGCGGCGGAGAAACCGGCGTACCTGGAGCGGGCCTGGCGGCGGCTGCGCGAGGAGGTCGCGGCCGGGCACCAGGCGTACGTGGTGTGCCCCCGGATCGGCGACGAGGCGGGTGTCGAGGACCCGGAGCGCCGGCCACCGCTGGCCGTGCTCGAGGTGGCTCCGCTGCTCGCCGACGGACCGCTGCACGGGCTGCGGATGGGCGTGCTGCACGGCCGGCTGCCGGCCGACGAGAAGGACGCGGTGATGCGGGCGTTCGCCGCCGGTGCGCTCGACGTGCTCGTGGCGACCACGGTGGTCGAGGTGGGCGTGGACGTGCCCAACGCGACCATGATGGCGGTCATGGACGCCGACCGGTTCGGCGTGTCCCAGCTACACCAGTTGCGCGGACGGGTCGGTCGGGGCACGGCGCCGGGCCTCTGCCTGCTGGTCACCGAGGCGGCCGAGGGATCGCCCGCGCGGGAGCGCCTCGACGCCGTGGCGGGCACCCTCGACGGATTCCGCCTCGCCGAGCTGGACCTGGAGCAGCGCCGCGAGGGCGACGTGCTCGGGGCGACCCAGTCGGGCCGGCGCTCGCACCTGCGGCTGCTGTCGCTGCTGCGGGACGCCGCGCTGATCCGGGACGCACGGGCCGAGGCGATCGACCTGGTCTCGGCGGATCCGGAACTGGAGCACCATCCCGAGCTGGCTGCGGCCGTCGCCGTACTCGTGGACGACGAGCGCGCCGAGTTCCTGGAGAAGGGCTGACGTTCACCACACAGTGCGGGCACCGAGTCGTCTGTGGGATCTCCGGCGACGACAGGGTGCCCGGCACTGTGGGGAGGTTGGTCGATCAGGCGGTGAAGCGGATCCGGCGGCGGCGCGCCGCAAGGAACAGGAAGGTACCGATGCCGACCAGGCCGAGCGCGCCGGCCGCGGCGGCACCGACCTTGACGCCGGTGACCGGCAGGTTGCCGCAGGTACCCGGGACCGCGCGCTTGCCGGTGGCGATCATCGTGTTGTCCGGGCCCTCGGTCACCGTCACCTCGGCGGAGTTGGCGGCCGGAACGGTCACCTTGTCCTCCGTGCCGGCGGCCACGGTCTTCTTCTCCGCGAACCCGTTCTTGCCGGTGACGGTGAAGTGGGCCTCCGCCGTACCGGCGGTGTTCATCAGCTTGACGGTCACGACGCCGACGCAGTCGGTCGTGAACTCGGCGGTGGGCTTCGCCGCGCAGGTGCCCTCGAACTCGGCCTTACCCGTCCTGCTGTCCTCGATGATCCGGTTGTCCCGGATCCACCGCGCCTTGACGGTCAGGCTGGCCGAGGTCTCGCTGGTGGAGACCCGCTGGACGCCGTCGAGCGTGCCGTCGCCGTCCTTGGGGATCGTGGCACCGACCGCGATCTTGCTCACCGTGGTCGAGGCGGGCGTGAGCGTCACACTGATGACCTCACCGGTGAGATCATCTTCTGTGTTGCCGACCGTCCAGGTGACGACCCAGTCGCCGGTCGCCGAGTCGCAGACTGCCTTGCCAGACACGGTCGGATGGTGGGCACTCGCCGGGCTCGCGAGGACGAGGGCGGCGGCGGTACCGGCAGTGGCGGCGACGCCGACCGTGACAAGTCGGCGCAGGGTGAGACGTGAGATCACCGCGTACTCCTGATCAGGGGGTTGGCTTTGCGGGAGGCCGGCCTGGCGACGGCCCTCGACACAGCGCCAGACGTTAGTGAGGTCCTGGGTGTGGCAGAAGATCACCCGAACGGCTGATGCCGAATCGTTACAGGAGTCTACTCCTGGTGCGTATGTGGCGGATGTGATCGCCCGAGCGGCCGACGCCCGGCCGGGCCCTGCAAGATCGCCGTTGTGGATGGGCCGGCCGGGTGGTGACGGATAGATTCAGCCGGTGACCAGGATCGTCGCCGGGACCCTGGGCGGCCGCCGGATCGCCGCGCCGGCCGGAGCGCACACCAGGCCGACGTCCGACCGGGTACGCGAGGGCCTGTTCTCCGCGCTGGAGAACCTGACCGACCTGCGCGGCGCCCGGTTCGCCGACCTGTACGCCGGCTCCGGGGCGGTCGGTCTCGAAGCGCTGTCCCGGGGCGCCGCGCACGCGCTGCTGGTCGAGTCCGACCCCAAGGCCGCGCGGGTGATCAGGCAGAACATCGCCGCTCTCGGCCTGGCCGACCGGGCCACGCTGCTGACCGCCAAGGTTGCGACGGTGCTGGCCGCCGGGCCGCCGGCCGGGCCGTACGACGTCGTCTTCGCCGATCCGCCGTACGCCGTACCCGAGGAAGAGGTGGACCTCGTCCTGGCCGCGCTGCACCGCGGCGGCTGGCTGGCCGCGGACGCCGTGGTGGTGGTGGAGCGGTCGAGCCGCGGGCGGCCCCCGGCGCCGGTCGACGGGATCACAGAGGTGCGCTCTCGCCGTTACGGCGAGACAACGCTTTGGTACGGTCGCGGCTCATGATGAGCGCAGCGAAACGCGCGGTCTGTCCGGGCTCGTTCGACCCGGCGACCAACGGCCACCTCGACGTGATCGGCCGGGCCAGCCGGTTGTTCGACGAGGTGATCGTCGCGGTCCTGGTCAACCAGGCCAAGGCCGGGCTGTTCACCATCGACGAGCGGATCGAGATGCTGCGCGAGGCGAGCGCCGGCTACCCCAACGTGCGGGTGGAGTCGTTCCAGGGGCTGCTGGTGGACTTCTGCCGGGCGCAGGGTGCCGCGGTCGTGGTCAAGGGGCTGCGGGCGGTCAGCGACTTCGACTACGAGCTGCAGATGGCCCAGATGAACGTGGGCCTCGCCGGGGTGGAGACGCTGTTCATGGCGACGAACCCGCTGTATTCGTTCCTGTCGTCGAGCCTGGTCAAGGACGTGGCCAAGTGGGGCGGCGACGTCTCGCCGCACGTACCGGAACCGGTCGCCAGGCGGCTCGTCGAGCGGGTCAGGACAGCCTGACGGCACGCCCGGAGGTTGGCGCAACCGCACCAAGGTGGCGGGTGGGCCGCATGATGGTTCCTGCCGCATCATTGTTCGGGTCGCAGTCGGGGCGACCCGGCACGTGAAGCAGTCGGGGCGACCCGACAAGTGAAGGAGACCGCCGATGGACCCGCTCGATCGCATCGACGAGATCATCGCGACGGTGGAGAGCGCCCGGTCGATGCCGATGTCCCGCAACAACTGCGTGGTCGACCGTGGGGAGATGATCGCCGCGCTCGAGCAGTTGCGCGCCGAGCTGCCGGTGGAGCTGCGGCGGTCGGTTGCGCTGCTGGAGGAGCGCGACAAGATCCTTGACGCCGGCCGGCACGAGGCCGAGCGGATCATCTCCGAGGGCGAGGCGGAACACGCCCGGCTCGTCTCCGTGAACGAGATCACCGTCTCCGCCGAACACGAAGGTGCCCGGATCGTCGGCGAGGCCCGGGCGGAGGCTCAGCGCCTGCGCGACGAGGTGGACGACTACGTGGACACCGCGCTGGCGAACTTCGAGCAGTTCCTGACCAGGGCCCTCGCCTCGATCGAGCGCGGCCGGGACAAGATGCACGCGCTGCGCGAGATCGGCTCGTTCCAGCCGGACGAGGGCGACCGGCCGCTGCCGTTCTAGCCTTGATGGCCTGGTAGTCTTTTCCGTCGGCCTCTCCTGGCCGGAGTCCTAGGATGCATGATCGGTCGCAGGTACACCTCGATCCCCGGTCGCCTCTGGTCCTCGATACCCGGGACCTCCCACGCCGGCCGGGATCGATGCGTACCGTCGAACGGTCGGTACCCGCGCCCAAGGACCTCGGCCTGGAGCTGATCGGGGTGCCGCAAGGCGCCGCCATCCGCCTCGACCTGCGGCTCGAGTCGGTCTCCGAGGGCGTGCTCGTCACGGGGACCGTCACCGGCCCGATCGAGGGGGAGTGCGGCCGTTGCCTGACCCCGATCGGCGAGTCGCTGGTGGTAAGCCTGCAGGAGCTGTACGCGTACGCGAACAGCACCACGGAGGAGACCACCGACGAGGACGAGGTGGGCCGGATGCAGGGTGATCTGATCGACCTGGAGCCGGCCCTGCGGGACGCGGTGGTGCTCGCGCTGCCGAACCACCCGCTGTGCCGTGAGGACTGCCCAGGGCTGTGCCCCGAGTGCGGGGTGCACTGGGACGACCTGCCGGCGGACCACACCCACCAGCAGGCCGACGAGCGCTGGTCAGCCCTGTCGAAGTTGAACATCGAGGAGTAAGAGTCGTGGCCGTCCCCAAGCGCAGAATGTCGCGCAGCAACACCCGTAGCCGCCGGGCGCAGTGGAAGACCACCGCCGTCGCGACCGTGGCGTGCCCGCAGTGCCGTTCGCCGAAGCTGCCCCACGCGGCGTGCCAGGTGTGCGGAACGTACAACGGCCGCCAGATCGTCGAGGTCTGACTCTGACGCGGTCCGTACGGCCTGCCGTGCGGATCGCCGTCGACCTCCTCGGCGGGGACAACGCACCCGCCGTCGTGGTTGACGGCGCTCTGCTCGCCAGCAGCGTCGATCCCGATCTCCATCTCCTCCTCGTCGGGCCAGCGGACGTGGCCGAGGAGGCCCTTTCCGCGTTCGCGGACCCGTCCCGGGTGCACGCCGCGGCGGCGGCCGACGTCGTCGGTATGGCCGACGCGCCGGTGCGGGCCGCCCGCGACGACACCACCGTGCATACCGCCGTCGCCGCCCTCTCGGCCGGGCGGGCCGACGCGTTCGTCTCGGCCGGGTCCAGTGGCGCCACGGTCACCGCCGCGGTGCTCGATCTCGGCCGGTGGGTACGGCGTCCCGCGCTCGCCGCCACGCTGCCCTCCCTCGCCGGACCGGTCGTCCTGCTCGACGTGGGCGCCTCCGTCGAGGCCTCCGCCACCTTGCTGTGCCAGAACGCGGTGCTCGGTGCGGCGTACGCGAGCGTGGTGCACGGCATAGCGGCACCCCGGGTCGGGCTGCTGTCGATCGGTACCGAGCCCGGCAAGGGTGACCGGCCGCGCCGGGGGGCCGACGCGCGGCTGCGTGACCTGCGGTTGCCGGCCGGCGCCGGCTACGTCGGCCCGGTCGAGGGCTACGACGTCTCGCTCGGTGGCCGGGCCGACGTCATCGCCACCGACGGGTTCACCGGCAACGTGCTGCTCAAGGGCATCGAAGGGGCGTACGCCCTGGCCGGCGGGCAGATGCCGGCCGACATGGCGCCGCGGGCGGCCGCCCTGCTGGGCGTGCACGGCACCGTGGTCGTCTGTCACGGGGCGGCCGAGGCCCCGGACCTGGCGTCGGGCCTGGCGCTCGCCGCCCAGCTGTACCGGATCGACGCGGTGCCCCGGATCGGGGCCGCGGCGGGGAACCTGGTGGAGGTGCCGTGAGTGCAGTGGGGCGGCCGCCGTTGGCGCATCTCGAGGACGCGTTCGGGGTGAGCATCGACCCCGTGCTGCTGGAGCGTGCGCTCACCCACCGGTCGTACGCGTACGAGAACGGCGGCCTGCCGACCAACGAGCGGCTGGAGTTCCTGGGCGACTCGGTGCTCGGTCTGGTCATCACGACCGCGCTGTTCCACAACCACCCCGACCTGCCCGAGGGGCAGCTCGCCAAGCTGCGCGCCAGCGTGGTCAACATGCGGGCGCTGGCGGACGTGGCCCGCCGGCTCGGGCCGTACGGGCTCGGGCCGTACCTGCTGCTCGGCAAGGGTGAGGAGGCGACCGGCGGGCGGGACAAGGCGAGCATCCTGGCCGACACGCTGGAGGCGCTGCTCGGCGCGGTCTACCTGACCCACGGGTTGGAGACCGCGACCGAGGTGATCCACCGGCTGTTCGACCCGCTGATGGCGGACGCGGCCGGGCGCGGGGCGGCGCTGGACTGGAAGACCAGCCTGCAGGAGCTGACCGCGACGCTGGGGCTGGGCGTGCCGGAGTACCGCATCGACGAGGCCGGGCCGGACCACGCGAAGACCTTCACCGCGTGGGCGGTCGTCGCCGGGCAGCGGTACGGCGGGGCGGACGGGCGCAGCAAGAAGGAGGCAGAGCAGCGCGCCGCCGAGGCCGCCTGGCGGGACCTGGCCCGGTGAGCGTGACCTTGGCCCCTGCCGAGTCCGGTTCGCAGGTGCGCCGCCGGCCGCCTCTTGTCGAGACCGCCGGAGGCTGGTGGCCGGGGATCGCGCTGGCGCTCGCCGGGTTCGCCGTCTCCCGGGTGGTCCAGCTCCTGCTGGTGGTCTGGATGGACGCCGGCGGGCCGCTGCGCGACCGGTTGCTGGCCTGGGACGCGGGCTGGTTCATCACCGTCGCGACCGAGGGTTATCCGAGCGGGTACAGCTACCAGGCCGACGGCGGGCTGGTCGGCAACGGGCTGGCGTTCTTCCCGGTGTACCCGGCCCTCATCCGGCTGGTGGCCGGCGTCGGGGTGCCGGCCGGGACGGCCGCGGTCGCGGTCGCCTGGGTCGCCGGCGCGGTCGCCGCCGTCCTCGTCTACCTGCTCGGCACGAGCCTCTACCACCGGCGGGTCGGGTACGCGCTGCTCGCCCTCTGGTGCACGCAGCCGATGTCCGTCGTGCTGTCGCTGGCGTACAGCGAAGGGTTGTTCCTGTCGCTCGTGGCCGGGGCGTTGCTGGCCGCGCACCGGCGGGCCTGGGTCTGGGCGGGGCTGCTCGGCCTCGCCGCGGCGCTGACCCGGCCGACCGGCGCCGCGGCCGCCGTCGGGCTCGCCGTCGCCGCCGCCATGGCGTGGCGGACCGCCGACCGCTGGCGGGCCGTGGGTGCGGCGGCGGTCGCGCTCGCCGGCGTACCGGCGTACCTGCTCTGGGTCGGGCTGCGCGTCGGCGACCTGGACGCCTGGTTCCGCATCCAGACGGCCGGCTGGGGGACCAGCTTCGACCTCGGCGCCAGCGTCGGCACGTTCCTGCTGGATACGCTGCGGCGCGGCGAGGGATGGGTGCCGGTCAGCGTGGCGTGGCTGCTGATCGCCGCGATCATCGCGGCCGCCTGGGCGGTCGCCCGCCGCATCTGGCCACCATTGACGGTGTACGGGCTGATCGCGCTCGCCCTGGTCCTCGGCCAGGGTGGTTACTACCATTCGAAGCCGCGCCTGCTGGTGCCCGTACTGTTGATTCTGGTACCGGCCGCGGTCGCGGCGGCGCGGGCCCGTCCCCGCATGGCGGTGCTCGCGCTGGGCGGTTACGCGGTCTTCGGCCTGTGGTACGGCGCTTACCTGGTCGCCGTCTGGCCCTACACGATCTGAGGTTGACTAGTGCCAGAGTTGCCCGAGGTGGAGACGGTACGGCAGGGACTCGCGTCCTGGGTGGCCGGCCGGCGGATCTCCACTGTGGACGTCCGGCATCCCCGGGCGATCCGGCGGCACCTCGGCGGCCCGGTGCACTTCTCGGCGGTGCTCGCCGATCGGACCATTGTGGACGTCCGGCGGCGCGGGAAGTACCTGTGGCTGCCGCTGGACAGCGGGGACGCGCTGGTCGGTCACCTCGGCATGTCGGGGCAGTTGCTGCTGCAGCCTTCGTCGGCGCCGGAGGAAGCGCACCTGAGGGTGCTGTTCTCGTTCGCCGATGACGGGCCCCAGTTGAGGTTCGTGGACCAGCGGACGTTCGGCGGGCTGTCGGTCTCGGAAGGCGGCGCGGTGTTGCCGGCCGAGATCGCGCACATCGCCCGCGACCCGATGGATCCGTCCTTTGTGGATGAAGAGTTCGTCGTCGCGTTGCGGCGCCGGCGTACCGAGGTCAAGCGCGCGCTGCTCGACCAGACGCTCATCTCCGGGGTGGGCAACATCTACGCCGACGAGGCGCTGTGGCTGGCGCGCTTGCACGGCGCGCGTCCTTCTGATGCGCTCACCCGCCCCGCGGCCCGTCGGCTGCTCGCGTTCGTCCGCGAGGTGCTGGTGGCGGCGCTGCGGGCCGGTGGCACGTCGTTCGACTCGTTGTACGTCAACGTGAACGGGGAGGGCGGCTACTTCGACCGTTCGCTGAACGTGTACGGCCGCGAGGGCGAGCCCTGCCGCCGCTGCGGTGCCCCGATCCGCCGCGAGCCGTTCATGAACCGGTCGTCCTACTCGTGCCCGCGCTGCCAGCCCAGACCCCGGCAACCCAGGCGTTGACGCCGAGACTCGCACGTATTCGAGTAGTGCACTACCGGGCGGTCATTCACGCGCCGACCCGTACCGCTCCCGCCGGGTACCAGGACGGCAGGCCCGCGTACGGCGCCGGGAGCCCGAGATCGGTGACGAGGCCGAAGCCGGCACCGCGGTCGCGCAGGAGCTGTCCAGCGTTGTCCAGCTCGTCGCGCGGCACGCCGTACACGAGGTGCCCGTCACCGGGGCGGCTGCCGTGGGCGGACCACTCCCGGTACTCCTCCCACGGACCCTCGAAGACGCACAGCCGGACGCCCAGGTCCCGGTAGACCGGGTCGGGCGGGGTTGCCGGGTTGAGCACCAGCCGGTCCAGCCCGTTGCGCCGGGCGGCCCGGACGGCCAGCGCGACCGGCCCGACCGAAAACGGCGTGGTCGGGGCGTGGTCGAGGAGCAGCCCGCGGACCGGGTACCCGGTCCACCGTCCGACGTCGCCCAGGATCTCGGTGAGCGGGCGGACCGCGTACCCGAGGTCGACGTACCCCAACATCGGTACGCCGGCCGCGTCGAGCCTGGCCGCCGCCGCGGCGTAGGCGGCGTTGGCGGGGGCATCCCGGCCGGGCCCGTCGGCCACGTTGAGGACGACCGTGGTGTCCCGGTCGCCCCGGTCCGCCACCGATCTCCAGGCGGCGGGCATCTGCAGGGGGCCGGCGTAGAGCGGCAGCAGCGTTTCCATCGATCGTTCAACGATCGACAGCGCTGCTCAGGCGCGGCCGAACAGCTGCGTCCAGTACGCAGTGCTGCCCTGGTACGCCAGACCGACCCCGGTCGCCCTGGACGAGCAGTTCAGGATGTTGGCCCGGTGCCCCGGGCTGTTCATCCAGCCGCGCATCACGTCCGCCGCGGTCCGGTACCCGTAGGCGATGTTCTCGCCGCTCGCCTCGGTGTACCCGGCCCGCCTGGCCCGGTCCCACGGTGAACTGCCGTCCTGGCCGGTGTGGCTGAAGTAGTCGTTGGCGGCCATGTCCGCGCTGTGCGCCCGGGCAGCGGCCCGCAGCCGGACGTCGAGACGTACCGGGACGGTACAGCCGTCCTTGGCCCGTTCGATGTTGACCAGCGCGGTGACCTCGTTCTCCATCCGCTCGGTGCGGCTCACCGGGCGGGCGGCCGAGGTCGGCGACGCGGACGGTCGGGGCGGGCCGGCGGTCGGCGACCCGACCGGGGCAGCGGGCGGGACAGCGGACGAGGGCCCGGAGGGCACCGACGCCGCCTCGCCGAGGAGCGCATCGGCCGCGGCGTCGCCCAGGTCGGGCTGGACGGGGAGCGCAGGGTGACTGAGCGCGGCACCGGCTCCGGCCACGACCAGCGCGAGAACGAGCAGGATCGCGGGCAGGTACGGACGAACCTTCAGGACGGTCTCCCAGGGTCTGGCACACGTCGAGGTCACGCTACGCGACCGCGCGCGAAAAGGACAAGCCGCCCGGACACGACTTTCGTACCATCGGGGCAACTTGACTACGCCGATCGGACGGCGGAGTATAGGAGTGTCGCCAGTCGCGCCCGACCATGCTCACGTTCAGGCTGTCCATGTTCGTGTGCGGGTTAGCCGCGATAGTTGGGCGCGCGTTGGCCGGCTATTCCCGGCAACGCATCACAAGGAGACGATATGGCGAAGGCCCTCTACGGCCACGTAAGCAGCGCGCCGGACCGGCGTCTGCTCGACGAGGTCACCAAACTGCGTGCCATGGTTCAGGCACTGGAGTTCGAGGTCGCTCGGCTACGCGCCGAGAACGACCGGCTCGCCGCCGCCGCCGCTGAGGCGGAGGACCTGCTGCGGCTGGCGGAGCCGGCTCTGACCTGATCAGCGCTCCACGGCGCCGGCCCGTTGCCGGCGCCCCGGCCGACAACCGGACACGCAACTACACACCGATCGCGCGCCGACACCTACCCGTGGCGGCGCGCAGTTTTTTGTCCGCCAAGGGTGGGTATTGGACGAACCGCCGCAGATAGCGGCTGCCGGACCGGCGCGATGGCCCGGGGTAACCTGCGCAATGGCGGCGCCCGCCGCCCCAGCCGGCGCAGCGATCCAGCGGAGAGTGAGTGCATCTCAAGAGCCTGACGGTGAAGGGATTCAAGTCCTTCGCGTCCGCGACGACGTTGAAGCTCGAGCCGGGAATCACCTGCGTGGTGGGGCCCAACGGCTCGGGCAAGTCGAACGTGGTCGATGCCATCGCCTGGGTGCTCGGGGAGCAGGGCGCCAAGGCGCTGCGCGGCGGCAAGATGGAAGACGTGATCTTCGCCGGTACGGCCGGGCGCCCGCCACTCGGCCGGGCCGAGGTCACGCTCACGATCGACAACACCGACGGCGCGCTGCCGATCGAGTACACCGAGGTCTCCATCACCCGCCGGATGTTCCGCTCCGGCGAGAGCGAGTACGAGATCAACGGTGACTCCTGCCGCCTGCTGGACATCCAGGAGCTGCTGTCGGACTCCGGCATCGGCCGCGAGATGCACGTGATCGTCGGTCAGGGCCAGCTCGACGCGGTCCTGCACGCCAAGCCCGAGGACCGGCGGGCCTTCATCGAGGAGGCGGCCGGCGTCCTCAAGCACCGCAAGCGCAAGGAGAAGGCGCTGCGGAAGCTCGAGGCCATGCAGACCAACCTCAACCGGCTGACCGACCTCACCGCCGAACTACGCCGCCAGCTCAAACCGCTCGGCAAGCAGGCCGAGGTCGCCCGGCGTGCGGCCGGCATCCAGGCCGACCTCCGCGACGCCCGGCTGCGGCTGCTCGCCGACGACCTGGACACCCTGCGTACCACGCTCGACAAGGAGATCGCCGACGAGACCGCGCTGCGCCTGCGGCGCGAGGAGACCGAGCGGGAGCACGCCGCGGTACAGGTCCGGCTCGCCGAGCTGGAGGCCGCGCTGGCCGCCGACGCGCCGATCCTCGAAGAGGCCCAGCACACCTGGTACCAGCTCTCCGCGCTGCAGGAGCGGTTCCGTTCGACCGCCCAGCTCGCCGCCGAGCGGCTGCGGCACCTGGAGGCGCCGGTCGAGGAGGAGCGGCCCGGTCGCGACCCGGATCAGCTCGCGGCCGAGGCGGAGAAGGTCCGCCAGCAGGAGAACGCGCTGCGCGCCGCGCTCGAGTCGGACCAGAACCGGCTCGCCGAGGCGGTCGAGAAGCGCCAGCACCTGGAGCGCGCGCTCTCCGCCGCGGAGCGGGAGCTGGTCGCCGCGGTCAAGGCGGTCGCCGACCGGCGCGAAGGGCTCGCGAAGCTGGTCGGCCAGGTCGAGGCGGTCCGGACCCGGTCCACCGCGGCCGCCGACGAGATCGCCCGGCTCGCGGCCGCGTACGAGGAGGCCCGGGTCCGGGCCGAGACGGCCGAGCAGGAGCTGACCGAGGCACAGGCCGACGCGAGCGACGTCGACGAGGGCGACGCCGCGCTCGCCGAACAACACGCCGCCGCAGCACGGGCCCTGGACGCGGTCAACGCCGCGGCCAAGGAGCTGGGCGACGCCGAGCGGGCCGCGGAGAAGGAAGCCGCCCAGTGGAAGGCCCGTGAGGAGGCCCTGGGGCTGGGCCTGCGCCGCAAGGACGGCGCGGCCGCGCTGCTCGCCCAGGCCGACCTGGTGCCGGGCCTGCTCGGCAGCGTCTCCGCGCTGCTCAGCGTCGAGGCCGGGCACGAGGCCGCGCTCGCCGCCGCGCTCGGTGGGCTCGCCGACGCGGTCGCGGTGGCCGGCATCCACGACGTGACCACCGCGGTCGAGCTGCTCAAGCGGGACGACGCCGGCCGGGCCACGCTGCTCGTCGCGTCCAGCGGTGAGACGCTCACCGCGTTCAGGCGGGACCTGCCGCCCGGCGCCCGCTGGGCCCTGGACGTGGTCGGCTGCCCGGCCCAGATCCGCCCCGCGCTGGAGCGCGCGCTGCACGACGTCGTCCTCGTGCCGGACCTGGCCGCGGCCCGGCAGCTCGCCGCGGTCTACCCCGACCTGCGCGCGGTCACTCCGGACGGGGACGTGATCGGGGCGTACGCCGCTGCCGGTGGCTCGGGCAAGCAGCCCAGCTTCATCGAGGTACAGGCAGCCGTGGACGAGGCCCGCCAGGAACGGGCCGCATACGAGCACCGGGTGGCCCGGCTGCGGGACGAGCTGGACGCGATCAGGGCGCAGCTCGCCGCCGCGAAGGAGAAGGTGACCCACGCGGCCGAGGCCAAGCGGCACGCCGAGGGCCAGCGCAACGCCGCCGCCCGCCGGCTCGCCGAGCTGGGCGCCGCCGCGAAGTCGGCCCGGGCCGAGGCGGACCGCCTGGGCCAGGCCCGGCAGAAGGCCGAACAGGCCCGGGACGAAGGGCTGGCCGGCCTCGCCGAGCTGGAGGAGCGGCTGCGGATCGCCGAAGCCACCCCGATCGACGACGATCCGTCCACACAGGAGCGTGACGAGCTGGCGGCCGCGGTACCGCTGGCCCGGCAGAACGAGATGGAGGTACGGCTCGCCGTCCGTACCGCCGAGGAACGCGTCGCCGCGCTGGCCGGCCGCGCCGACTCACTGGCCCGGCAGGCCGCGGCGGAACGGGCCGCGCGCGAGCGGGCAGCCGCCCGCCGCGCCGCGCGTACCCGTGGGGCGGTTATCGCCCGCGCGGTGGCCGCGGCTGCCGACATCGCCCTGTCCCGGGTGGCCGTCTCCCTGCACACCGCGGCCGCGGCACGGGACGCGATCGCCCAGGCCCGTTCGGGCCGGGAGGCGGAGCTGTCCGAGGTACGCACCACGGCCAAGCGGCTCGGCGGTGAGCTGGAGCGGCTGACCAGCGAGGTGCACCGGGACGAGGTGGCCCGCGCCGAGCAGCGGCTGCGCATCGAGCAGCTGGAGGCGAAGGCGGCCGAGGACTTCGGGCTGGACCTGGACACGCTGCTGGAGGAGTACGGCCCGCAGCAGCTCGTCCCGCCCACCCAGGCCGAGCTGGCCGCGGCCGTGGCGGCGGAGAAGCCGGCGCCGGAACCGGCCCCGTTCGACCGGGCCACCCAGGAGAAGCGGGCCGCCAAGGCGGAGCGCGAGCTGAACCTGCTGGGCAAGGTGAACCCGCTGGCGCTGGAGGAGTTCGCGGCGCTGGAGGAGCGGTACAAGTTCCTCTCCGACCAGCTGGAGGACCTCAAGGCCACGCGCAAGGACCTGCTCACCGTCGTCAAGGATGTGGACGACCGGATCCTGGAGGTCTTCGCGAGCGCCTACGAGGACACCGCCCGCGAGTTCGAAGAGGTCTTCCGGGTGCTGTTCCCGGGCGGCGAGGGCCGGCTCGTGCTGACCGACCCGAGCGACATGCTCACCACCGGGGTCGAGGTCGAGGCCCGCCCGCCCGGTAAGAAGATCAAGCGGCTCTCGCTGCTCTCCGGCGGCGAGCGGTCGCTGACCGCGGTCGCGTTGCTCTGTGCCATCTTCCGGGCCCGCCCGAGCCCGTTCTACATCCTCGACGAGGTCGAGGCCGCGCTGGACGACGTCAACCTCGGCCGGCTGCTGGCGCTGATGGGGCAGCTGCGGGAGAAGAGCCAGCTGATCATCATCACGCACCAGAAGCGGACCATGGAGATCGCCGACGCGCTGTACGGCGTGACCATGCGCAGCGGCGTCACCGAGGTGATCAGCCAGCGACTCGGGCGCGACGAGGAGGTCGCGGCGTAGGGCGCGGCAGCAGGAGCCTCCTGATCGCCGCGCTCGCCGCGGGGGCGGTCACGGTCGTCGGCATCGTGGTCGTCGCGCTCGTCACCACGAAGCCCAGCCCCGGCCCGCCCGCGGAGAACGCGGAACCCGGCACGGTACGGATCGAGGACCTCGAGGCGGGCGACTGCGTCAACGGGATCCGGGGCGCTCAGGAGTTCCGCCGCCTCCCGACCGTGCCGTGTGCCCAGCCGCACGAGGCCGAGGTGTTCGCGGTCTTCACGCTCGCCGGTAGCGCCTGGCCCGGCGAGGCCGCGGTCCGCGCGCAGGCCGAGAACTGCGTCACCAGGCTGCCCGGGTACGCGCCCGCGGCGGCGGTCGACGACAAGCTCGACGTGTTCTCGCTGCACCCGACGCGCGAGTCGTGGGGGCAGGGAGACCGCCTGGTCACCTGCCTGGCGGTCGACCTGGCGAGGCGTACCGGCTCGATCAGGTCCCGGTGACCCCGTCGATCCGTTCCCGCAGCAGGTCGGCGTGGCCGTTGTGCCGGGCGTACTCCTCGATCATGTGCAGGTAGGTCCACCGGACCGAGAACGTCCGGCCGTCCCGGCTGGCGTACGTGTCGTCGAGGCCCGCGCCGGCCGCGACCGCCCGGGCTTCCTCGCAGACCTGCCGGTACGCCGCGAACGCCTCCTCGACATCCGCGGAGTCCACGTCGTCGAAGTCGCCGTCCGGGTTCTCGTCGCTGAAGTAGATCGGCGGGACGTCGGTGCGCTGCGCGATCCCGCGCAGGAACCAGCCGCGTTCGACCTCCGTCATGTGCCGGACGAGGCCGAGCAGCGAGAGCGTGGACGGCGCGCAGGAGCGCCGGCGCAGCGCGTCGGCGTCCAGACCGTCGCACTTGAGCAGGAGCGTGGCACGGTGGAACTCGAGCCACTCCTCCAGCGCGGTGCGCTCACCCGAGATGAGCTGTGGCCTGTTGCGGGTCATCATGCGGGTCACCCTAGCGGCGAGAGGGTGGCACGCAGGAAGCGATTTAACGTGCCACCGGCGTCGGTACCCTCCAGCACCACCTGCGCCGACCGTCCACTGTAGATCAGCGTCCCGATGGCGTTGCCGAAGTACAGCCCGCCCAGCGGGCGCCACCGGACGGCCGGGCGGGGCACGCCACCGGCCCGGGCGATCGCCGCGGCGGCGGTACGGACCGGGCGCCACCAGGCCACCCGCATCGGCACCCGGATCGGGACCGGCGCGGTGTTGTGCATGGGCGAGCAAGTAATCTGGTGCACGGCGCTGGTCACCCCCGGCCCGAGGTCGGCCGCCGCGACGTACGAGTGGTGCACGTCCCCGCCGAGCACGGTGATCGTGGCCGGGGCGCGCCCGTCCCGCCCGACATCGGCGAGCAGGGCGGTCAGGGCGGCGAACGACCGCCCCACCGCCGCCCAGTGCTCCAGGTCGAACCGCCGCCGTAACCGCTCGACCGCCACCGCGACCCGCCCGCGCCGCGGGTCCGAGAGCCGCTCCATCAGCGCCTCGGTGTGGTGCAGTGCCGGCGCGAGCAACCACGGCAACGAACACCCGATCACCAGGTGGTCGTAGTCCCCCCGGGTCTGCGCGACGAGCCACTCCCACTGGCCGGTCGGTAGCATCGCGCGCCGGCCGGGGGTGAGCACGCGGCCGCCGCGGTTGTCCAGCACGATGACGCGGGTCCGGCCCAGATCCAGCCGGTAGTTCCACGGGTACGCGTGGTCCTCCGCGATCGCCATGGCGAGTCCGGCCGGGTCGTCGGGCAGTTCGTCCGGGTGCAGGTTGCCGAGGTGCTGGTAGACCCAGTAGGACGCGAGCCCGTCCGCCAGCCGGCGCGGCCACCACGGCAGCCGCTCGGCGTCGGCGCGCCAGGAGGCCGAGGAGTTCCAGTCGTCGGCGATCTCGTGGTCGTCGAAGATCATCGTCGTCGGTACGGTCGAGAGCAGCCACCGGATCTCCGGGTCGGACCAGGACTCGAGGTACAGGCGGGCGTACTCCTGGTAGGTCACGACCTCGTTGTCCGGTGCGCCCTCGGGACGCTCGTGGCTTCCCAGCCACTCCTTCACCTCGGGTGACAGCTGGTCGGCGTAGACCTGGTCGCCCAGCAGCAGCAGGGCGTCCGGCACCGGTCTGCGTTCGGCCGCCAGGCGCCGGGCGTAGGCGTCCAGGGCGTCGGGACCCAGCGCCCGGCCGGTCGTCCGCGAGGTCGCCTCCCGGCAGGAGCCGAAGACGAGGCGGACCTCGTCACCCGGGTCGGTGGTACGGATCACACTCGGCGGCATGTCGCTGCCCGCCGGCGGCCAGACCGGAGCACCGTCGAGCAGCACCTCGTACGGCGTCACCGAGTCCCGGTCGAGTCCGGAGACCACGATCAGGGCGTAATGGTGCCCGTACACGGTGAATGTCCTGGTCTTGCCCGCGGCGGATCCGGCCCGGACCTCGACGGTGCCCGGCGCGGCGGTCTGGACCCACAACGTCGCCCGGTCGTCGACGACCCGGCGCAGAACGGGGCCCAGAACGAGTCCATCCACCGGCTCCATCCTGCCGTAGTACCGGTCCGGCCGGGCGGCGCGTCTGGGAGGATGCCCTGCATGGAACTCCCCGTCGTCCTCGGACTCGTGGTGCTGGTGCTGCTGCTCGGCGCCGGCCTGCTCGCTCCGCGGCTGCGCCGGCGACCGCTGCCGCCGGCACCGCCGGCACCGCCGGCGCCGCCGGCCGAGCCGAGAGTCGAGGTGCCGGGGGAGCCGACCGTGGCGGCGCCGCCGGTAACGGCGCCGCCGGTGGAGGAGCCGCCGCTGCTGCTGGAACGCCCCGAGCCCACCGAGGGCCGCCTGGTCCGGCTACGCGCGCGGCTAGCCCGGTCGCAGAGCGTGTTCGGCAAGGGCCTGCTCGGGCTGCTGTCCCGTGACCGGCTCGACGACGAGGCGTGGGAGGAGATCGAGGAGAGCCTGATCAGCGCGGACGTGGGCGTCGCGGCGACCGGGGAGATCGTCGAGCGGCTGCGCGAGCGGACCCGGGTGCTGGGCACCCGCGACCCCGCTGAGCTGCGCGACCTGCTCGCCGAGGAGCTGGTCTCGGCGCTCGACCCGGGGCTGGACCGGTCGCTGCGGGCCACCCCGGTCGACGGCAAGCCGGCGGTACTGCTGGTGGTCGGGGTCAACGGCTCGGGCAAGACGACCACCTGCGGCAAGATCGCGCGGGTACTGATCGCGGACGGCCACTCGGTCGTACTCGGCGCGGCGGACACGTTCCGGGCCGCCGCCGCCGACCAGCTCGCCACCTGGGCCGGCCGGGTCGGCGCCGAGGTGGTCCGCGGGCCCGAGGGCGGCGACCCGGCGGCCGTGGCCTTCGACGCGGTCCGCGTTGGCGTGGAGACGGGCGTGGACACCGTGCTGGTGGACACGGCGGGCCGGCTGCAGAACAAGATCGGCCTGATGGACGAGCTGGGCAAGGTCAAGCGGGTCGTCGAGAAGCACGGGCCGGTGGCCGAGACGCTGCTCGTCCTGGACGCCACGACCGGACAGAACGGGCTCGAACAGGCGCGCGTCTTCACCGAGGTGGTCGATGTCACCGGCGTGATTCTCACCAAACTGGACGGGACCGCCAAGGGCGGCATCGTGATCGCTGTCCAGCGCAAGCTCGGCATTCCGGTCAAGTTGGTCGGTCTCGGGGAAGGGCCGGATGACCTGGCGCCGTTCGATCCTGAACAGTTCGTGGACGCGCTTCTTGGCCGGGATGCGTAACCTCGGATGACCTACACAGTTCCGCCCGGGAGGGCGTCGGTGACGCAGCAGGAGGAGATCCCACTTCACGGTGGGAACGTCAGCACGGTCGTGCGCGTCGGCGACACCGTGCGCCGCAACGCCGGGCCATGGACCCCCGCGGTGCACGCCCTGCTGCGTCACCTCGAGTACGTCGGCTTCACCGGCGCGCCGCGGGCCCTCGGTCTCGACGAGCGGGGCCGGGAGGTGCTCTCGTTCCTGGAGGGCGAGTGCGGGGAGTACCCGCTCGCCCCGCACTGGACGACCGACGAGGCGCTCGTCACCGTCGCCACGATGCTGCGGATGTTCCACGACGCGCAGTACGGCTTCCGCCCGCCACCCGCGGCCGTGTGGCGCTCGTTCGGCCCGCCGCCCCCGGACGCCGAGGTGATCTGCCACCACGACGCCGCGCCGCACAACGTGATCTGGCGTACCGACGGCACGCTCGCGCTGATCGACTTCGATCTGGCCTCGCCCGGTGCGCGGATCTACGACGTGGCGTACGCGGCCTGGACCTGGGTGCCGCTGTTTTCCGACCGGGACTCGTTCACGCTCGGCTGGAAGCGGCCCAACCGGCCCCGCCGGCTGCGGTTGTTCGCCGACGCGTACGGGCTGATCCCGCGCGACCGGCACCGGCTCGTCCGGACGATCCGCAAGCGCATCGTCGACCACATCGAGGGCATCCGCCGGATGGCCGCCGCCGGTGACCCGGCCTTCGTCCGGATCGTCCACAAGGGACATCTCCGGCGCCCCATGCGCGACCTCCGGCTCCTCGACCACGAGCGGCACACGCTGGAGTACGCGCTGCGCTGACAGGGTCGCCTCCGGGCCCCGCGCTCCGCACAAGATCGCGTGCCGAAACGGCGATCTCGAGGCGAGCGCGGTGAGGGTTTCTTCACACGCTCGAAACAATGCGTGACGCGCCAGAAACTGCGCAGCGCGCGTGCGCGAAACACAGAACGATCAGGCTTCCGCGCATCTCCGGCGCGCGGGCATCGCTGCCTCGCTGGCCGACAAGAGGAGGAACCAACCGAGAGGAGGCAGCGTGGAGATCAACACCGGCAACACTGCCTGGTTGCTGGCGTCGTCCGCGCTCGTATTGCTCATGACGCCGGGCCTGGCGTTCTTCTACGGCGGGCTGAACCGGTCCAAGGGCGTGCTCAACATGATGCTGATGAGCTTCTCGTGTATCGGGCTCGTCTCGGTGCTGTGGCTCGTCTACGGGTTCTCGTTGGCGTTCGGCACCAACGACAACGCCTCCGTGAACGACTTCATCGGCAGCTTCACGCAGTACCTGGGCAACAAGACGTTCGTCGAGGAGCTCTGGCTCGGCGCGGACGCGGAGGGCAACGCGATCACCGGCATCCCGACGTACGTGGTGCTCGCGTTCCAGATGATGTTCGCCATCATCACCGTCGCGCTGATCAGCGGCGCGATCTCCGACCGGGCCAAGTTCGGCGGCTGGCTGCTCTTCGCGGCCGGCTGGTTCACGCTCGTGTACGTACCGGTGGCGCACTGGATCTGGGGTGGCGGTTTCATCTTCAGCGACATCCACGCGCTGGACTTCGCCGGCGGTACCGCGGTGCACATCAACGCGGGTGCGGCCGCGCTCGCGCTCGCGCTGATCCTGGGCCGGCGCATCGGCTGGCCGAGGGACAGCTTCAAGCCGCACAACGTGCCGTTCGTGGCGCTCGGTGCCGGCCTGCTGTGGTTCGGCTGGTTCGGGTTCAACGCCGGATCGGAGATCACCACGGACGGTGTGACCGCGATCGCGTTCGTCAACACCCAGGTCGCCACGGCCGCGGCGCTGATGGGCTGGATCGTGGTCGAGTGGCTCCGCGACGGGAAGCCCACGCTGGTGGGCGCGTCCTCGGGGGCCGTCGCGGGCCTGGTGGCGATCACCCCGTGCTGCGGCTTCATCGAGCCCTGGGCGGCGGTCCTGGTCGGCCTCGTGGCCGGCGCGGTCTGCGCGCTGGCGGTCTCGATCAAGTACCGGCTCGGGTACGACGACTCGCTCGACGTCGTCGCCGTGCACTTCGTCGGCGGGTGGATCGGGTCGCTCTCGATCGGCCTGTTCGCGAGCACGGCCGCCAACTCGCTGATCGTCGACACGCTCGGCGCCAGCGAGGGCCTGTTCAGCGGCGGCGGCGGGACGCAGCTCGGCCGGCAGGCCCTGGCCAGCGGGATCGTCTCGATCTACTCGTTCGGGATCGCGCTGGGCATCGGGTTGTTGATCAAGTACACGGTTGGGTTCAGGGCGAAGGCGGACGCCGAGGTGGACGGCATCGACGTCGCCGAGCACGCGGAGACCGCGTACGACTTCTCGCCGGCTTCGGGCGGCGGCCGGGCCGCCAGCGGTGGCGCGTTCGCGCTGGCCGGGATCGGCGCGCAGGCCGCTCCGCCGGTGCCCGATGGCCAGGAGCACGCGCCCGAGAAGAGCACCGAGAAGAGCACCGAGAAGGTCGCCGGATAACGTCGTCGGATGGAGGGAATGGCAATGAAGCTGGTGACCGCGGTCATCAAGCCGTATCAGCTCGATGCGGTGAAGGAGGCTCTCGCCGCCCTCGGCGTCGCCGGGCTGACCGTGAGCGAGGTGCAGGGGTACGGCCGGCAGAAGGGACACACCGAGGTGTACCGGGGTGCCGAGTACACGGTGGAGTTCCTGCCCAAGATCCGGGTTGAGGTGCTCACGGACGAGCTGGACGTCGAGAAGGTGGTCGACGCGGTGGTGGCCGCGGCGCGGACCGGCAAGATCGGCGACGGCAAGGTGTGGGTGACCTCGGTCGAGGATGTGGTCCGGGTCCGCACCGGCGAGCGCGGGCTGGACGCGCTCTGACGCCCCCGCCACGGACGAGTTGATCATGGAGTTGGCTGCCCGACACGCCGATGTCGGCGCAGCCAACTCCATGGTCGTGGTAGGCGAGGCGGGTCGGCGCGCCCGGGCCGCCGCGCTGGACGCCTGGCTCGTCGGGCTGCTGCCGGCCTGGCCGCCGGGGGTGGCGCTGCTCGCCGTCGGTGGCCTCGGCCGGCGCGAGTGCGCACCCCGTTCGGACGTCGACCTGGTCCTCGTCCACACCGGTCACGAGGGGATCGGCGCGGTCGCCGACGCGCTCTGGTACCCGGTCTGGGACGCCGGGGTCGGGCTCGACCACTCGGTGCGTACCCTGCCCGAGGCGCTGTCGGTCGCGCACGACGACGTGAAGGTGGCGCTCGCCCTGCTCGACGCCCGGTGCCTGGCCGGCGACGCCGCGCTCGCCGACCAGCTGCGTCTCGGTGCCGTGGACCTCTGGCGGCGTACCGCCGGCCGGGCCCTGCCGGCACTGCGCGAGCTGGCCGAGGCGCGCTGGCAGGCCCACGGCGAGCTGGCCTTCCTGCTCGAGGGCGACGTGAAGGAGGCCCGCGGCGGGCTGCGCGACGTGGCGGTGCTGCGCGGGATCGGCCTGGCCGGCGTGGCGGACGCCGCCCGGCCCGCGCTGCGGGCAGCGCACACGAGGTTGCTCGACGTCCGGGATGCGCTGCACCTGACGACCGGGAGGCGGATCGACCGCCTCGTCGCCCAGGAGCGCGCCTCGGTGGCGGCGCTGCTCGACGCCGGCGACGGGGACGCGCTGCTGCGCCGGATCTCCCAGGACGCGCGGACGGTGGCGTACGCGATCGACGACGCCTGGCGGGCGGTGGACCGGTGGCGGGCCGACCGGCGCCGGGGTGGGCTGCCGCGCACCGAGCCGCGCCGGCCGATCGGGCGGGACGTGGTGGAATACGCCGGCGAGGCCGTGCTGGCCAGGGCCGCGGTGGGGCCACGTCCGGACGCCAGTCTCGCGCCGCGGGTGGCGGCCGCGGCGGCGACGGTACGCCTGCCGATCGCGCGGTCGACGCTGGAGTGGCTGGCCCGGTTCGCCGAGCCGCTGCCGGCACCCTGGCCGCCGGCCGCCCGCGAGGCGTTCCTCACCCTGCTCGGCACCGGGCCGGGTCTGGTGCCCGCCTGGGAGGCCTGCGACCGGTACGGCCTGATCGCCAGCTGGCTGCCCGAGTGGACCCGGGTCCGCAGCCTGCCCCAGCACAACCCGGTGCATCTGTACACAGTGGACCGTCATCTGGTCCAGGCCGCCGCCGAGGCCGCCGGGTTCGTCCGCCAGGTGGCCCGGCCGGATCTGCTCGTGCTCGGCGCGCTGCTGCACGACATCGGCAAAGGTCTGCCGGGCGACCACAGCGAGGTGGGCGTACCGCTGGCGGAGGCGATCGCCACCCGGATCGGGCTGGCACCGGACGACGTGGCGGTGGTCGGCACGCTGGTCCGGCTGCACCTGCTGCTGCCGGAGACCGCCACCCGCCGGGACGTCACCGACCCGGTCACGGTCACCCGGGTCGCCGAGGCGGTGGGCGACGTCACCACGCTCGACCTGCTCTACGGGATCGCCCGGGCCGACGCCGCGGCTACCGGGCCGGCGGCGTGGTCCGCGTGGAAGGGCCGGCTCGTGGCCGAACTGGTCGAACGGGTCCGGCTGGTGCTCGACACCGGGGTGGCACCCGCGCCGCCGCCCCCCGATCCGGAGCTCGTCGCCGGGGCGCTGCCGGCGGTACGGGTCGACGGCGATGTGGTCTACGTGGCCGCCACCGACCGGCGCGGGCTGCTGGCCGCGGTCGCCGGCTGCCTGGCACTGCACCGGCTGGAGGTGGTGACCGCCGACGTGTCTACTGTGGAGGGACGGGCGCTGGTGAGGTGCGCGGTCCAGCCCCGGTACGGTACGCCGCCCGATCCGGAGGCGCTCGCCGTGGACCTGCGCCGGGCCGCGCGCGGCCAACTCGCCGGCCTGGCCCGGCTCGGCTTGTCGGCGCGGCGCGGCGCCGGGCCGGGTCCGCGGATCGTATGGCACCGGGACGCGGCGACCGACGCGGCGGTACTGGAACTGCGCGCCGCGGACGCGCCGGGGCTGCTCTACCGGGTCGCGCACGCGCTGGAAGAGGCCGGCGCGGACGTCCGGGCGGCCCGGATCTCCACCCTCGGTGGGGCCGCGGTGGACGCGTTCTACCTCGTCGGCGCCTGGACCGACGGCGCCGCCCGGCAGGCGGTGGAGGAGGCCGTGCTGTCCGCGGCCGGATAACCTTGCGGGGACCCGCCCGCGATCCAGGACCTAGACAAATAGGATGTTGCGCCGTGTTTGACACCCTCAGCGACCGGCTCTCCGGCATCTTCGCGAAGCTGCGCGGGAAGGGCCGGCTCACCGACGCCGACATCGACGCGACCGCGCGTGAGATCCGTCTCGCGCTGCTGGAAGCGGATGTCTCGCTGCCGGTGGTCAAGGCGTTCATCGCCCGGCTCAAGGAGCGCGCGCGGGGCGCGGAGGTACACCAGGCGCTCAACCCGGCCCAGCAGGTCATCAAGATCGTCCACGAGGAGCTGGTGGCGATCCTGGGCGGCGAGGCCCGCCGGCTACGGTTCGCGAAGCAGCCGCCCACAGTGATCATGCTCGCCGGCCTGCAGGGCTCGGGTAAGACCACGCTCGCCGGCAAGCTGGCCCGTCACCTGGCCGGAATGGGGCACCAGCCGATGCTGGTCGCCGCGGACCTGCAGCGGCCGAACGCGGTCAACCAGCTCCAGATCCTCGGCGAGCGGGCCACAGTGGAGGTCTTCGCTCCCTCGCCCGGGAACGGGGTGGGGGATCCGGTGCGGGTCGCGCGCGACAGCATCGAGCACGCCCGGCGCACCATGCGCGACATCGTCATCGTCGACACGGCCGGCCGGCTCGGCATCGACGCGGAGATGATGGCGCAGGCGGTCGCGATCCGGGACGCGGTCGAGCCGGACGAGATCCTCTTCGTGGTCGACGCGATGGTCGGCCAGGACGCGGTCGCGACCGCCGAGGCGTTCCGCGACGGCGTCGGCATCACCGGCGTCGTACTGTCCAAGCTGGACGGTGACGCCCGCGGTGGCGCCGCGCTGTCGGTACGGCACGTGACCGGCGAGCCGATCCTGTTCGCGTCGACCGGCGAGAAGCTGGAGGACTTCGACGTCTTCCACCCGGACCGGATGGCGTCGCGGATCCTCGGCATGGGCGACGTGCTGACCCTCATCGAGCAGGCCGAGCAGGTCTTCGAGGCCGACCAGAAGGAGAAGATGGCGGCCAAGCTGCTCGGCGGCGAGCAGTTCACCCTGGAGGACTTCCTCGACCAGCTGATCGCGATGAAGCGGATGGGTCCGATCGCCAACGTGCTGGCCATGCTGCCCGGCGCCGGCCAGATGAAGGATCAGCTGGCGGACCTGGACGACAAGCACTTCGACCGGGTCACCGCGATCATCCGGTCGATGACCCCGGGAGAGCGGGAGAATCCGAAGATCATCAACGGGTCCCGCCGGGCGCGCATCGCCCGCGGCTCGGGGGTCACCGTGATGGACGTCAACCAGTTGCTCAACCGCTTCGCCGACGCACAGAAGATGATGAAGCAGATGGGCGGCATGATGGGTCTGCCCGGCGCGCGCCGCAAGGCGACGAAGTCGCCGAAGAACAAGCGCAAGGGTACGAAGGGCGGCGGTCGCCCGCGGATCCCCGGCGGGATGCCGGCCGGGATGCCGCAGCTCCCACCCGGTCTCGACCCGTCCGCGCTCGGCGGCGCCGCGGGTGGCTTCAAGGCGCCCAAGCTGGACTTCTCCAAGCTGACGAAGCGGCCCGAGGAATAGGACTTGCGGCCCGGTATTACCCGGTAATACCGTCGGGCCGTGGCGGTCGAACGGCTCTCCATCTCGCTCCCGCCGGACCTTGCCGCCGACATCCGTGAGGCGGCCGAGGCGGCCGGTTGGACGGTGTCGGTGTGGGTCATGAACGCGGCCAGGGATCGGCTGATCCGCGATCGCTCCCACGATGCCCGCGAGCGCGAGCTCGAGTTCTGGGAGATGGTCGGTCCCATTCCGGAGGAGGACGACCGCTGGGCGAAGACGGAGGTCGATCGCGTCAAGCGGTCCATTCATGAGTGGGAGGCCGAGAAGAAGGACGCCCGCCCTGGACAAGCGGCCCGATGACCACCGTCTTCGTCTACGACGCCGGTGCACTTGTCGCCGCCGATCGTGGCGACAAGCGGATGGCGGCGCTGCACCGCCACATCCTGGCCACCAGCGATGCTCCTCCGGTGGTGCCGGTCGTGGTGCTGGCCCAGGTGTGGCGCGGCGGCCCCCAGCCCTTGCTGTCACGGCTCCTGAAGGATTGTGAGATCGCTCCTGACACCGAGTCCGTGGGCCGCATCGCTGGCCGCGTCTGCACCGCCGCGCGGACATCAGACGTGGTGGACGGCATCGTGGTGGCCATCGCGCTCGCGATGCGGGCGGGTGTCATCACCAGCGATCCGGACGATCTACGGCACCTCGCGGGCGCGATCGGGCGCCGGCTCGCGACCGTCGTGGTGTAGACCTGAGTGCCATGGCGTTGCATGTGCGCGGCGTGGTCCTGCCGGACGACGAGGTAAGGGACCTGTGGCTGGTCGGGGACCGGGTCACGCTGGAACCGGTCCCGGGCGCGGAGACGGTCAGCGACGGCGGATACGTCCTGCCGGGGCTGGTCGACGCGCACTGCCACATCGGCATCGCCCCGGGCGGCGGGCCGATCGGGTCGCTCGACGAGGCCCGCGCGCTGGCCGCGGTCGAGCGCGGGGCCGGGGTGCTGGCGATCCGCGATGCCGGCTCGCCGTACCCGTACCCGGAGCTGGACGACGACCCCGACGTGCCGCGACTGGCCCGCGCGGGCCGGCATGTCGCGCCGGTCAAGCGGTACCTGCGGGACGTCGGGATCGAGGTGCCGGCCGCCGAGGTGCCGGCCACGGTCGCCGTGCAGGCCCGTGCCGGCAACGGCTGGGTCAAGCTGGTCGGCGACTGGATCGACCGGGGCGTCGGCGACCTGGCACCCGCGTGGGACGCCGCCACGCTGCAGGCGGCTGTCGCGGCCGCGCACGAGGCCGGCGCCCGGATCACCACGCACACGTTCTCCGAAGAGGCGGTCGAGGTCCTGGTCCGAGCCGGGATCGATTGCGTCGAGCACGGCACCGGGCTCTCCACCGACCTGGTGGACGAGATGGCCCGGCGCGGGACCGCGCTGGTACCGACGATGCTCAACGTCTCGACCTTCGGCACGATCGCGGAGCAGGCGGCGGAGAAGTTCCCGGAGTACGCCGCGCACATGCTCCGGCTGCGGGACCGGTTCCCGGCGGTGGTGGCCGCGGCCCACGAGGCCGGCGTGCCGATCTACGTCGGTACCGACGCCGGTGGCGGGATCGCCCACGGCTACGCGGTCCGCGAGATGCTCCAGTTGCACGAGCACGCCGGGATGTCCCCTGTGGACGTGTTGCGGGCCGGGTCGTGGGGCGCGCGCGAATGGCTGGGCTTCCCCGGCCTGGTCGAGGGTGGTCTGGCGGATCTGACTGTCTACGACGCCGACCCGCGCGCCGACCTGCGGGCGCTCGACGCTCCGCGGCGGATGGTCCTGCGCGGCCGGGTGGTGCGCTGAGGGTCGCACCGGCGTCACTAGGATGTCGGGTCATGGCACGAGTGCTCACTCCCCGGGCGGAGGACTTCCCCCGCTGGTACCAGGATCTGATCGCCAAGGCCGAGCTGGCCGACAACGGGCCGGTGCGCGGCACCATGGTGATCCGACCGACCGGCTGGGCCGTCTGGGAGCGCATGCAGGCCGAGATGGACGCCCGGATCAAGCAGGCCGGCTCGCAGAACGCGTACTTCCCGCTGTTCATCCCGGAGAGCTACCTGCGCCGTGAGGCGCAGCACGTGGAGGGTTTCTCGCCCGAGCTGGCCGTGGTCACCCACGGAGGCGGCGAGCAGCTCGCCGAGCCGATCGTGGTCCGGCCGACCAGCGAGACGGTCATCGGCGAGTACATGGCCAAGTGGGTCCAGTCGTACCGTGACCTGCCGCTGCTGCTGAACCAGTGGGCGAACGTGGTGCGCTGGGAGATGCGGCCCCGGCTCTTCCTGCGCACGACCGAGTTCCTGTGGCAGGAGGGGCACACGGCGCACGCCACCGAGGAGGACGCGCGCGACTACGCCCGCAAGATCCTCCACGAGGTGTACGAGGACTTCATGGTCTCCGTGCTCGGCATCCCGGTCGTGGTCGGCCGCAAGACCGCCCGGGAGCGGTTCGCCGGCGCGACCAACACGATGACGCTGGAGGCGATGACCGGCGACGGCAAGGCGCTGCAGATGGGCACCTCGCACGAGCTGGGGCAGAACTTCGCGCGGGCCTTCGAGATGGACTACCTCTCCGCCGAGGGCCGGCAGGAGCTGTGCTGGACCACGTCCTGGGGCTCGTCCACCCGGATGCTCGGTGGGCTGATCATGGTGCACGGCGACGACGGTGGGCTGCGGCTGCCGCCACGGGTGGCGCCCACCCAGGCCCTCGTCACCGTCATCAAGGCCGGGGAGGGTGTGGTCGAGGCCGCGGCCAAGCTGCGCGACGCGCTGCGGGATGCCGGGGTACGGGTCGGGTTCGACGACCGGGTGGACACGCCGTTCGGCCGGCGCGCCGTGGACGCCGAGCTCAAGGGGTACCCGGTCCGGGTCGAGGTGGGCCCGCGGGAGCTGGCAGCCGGCGACGTCGTGCTGGTCCGGCGGTTCGACGGGTCGAAGACCCCGACCCCGGTGGCGGACGTGGTGGGCGCCGTCACCGCCGCGCTGGAGCGAGACCAGCAGGCGCTCTACGACGAGGCGCTGGCCCGCCGGGAGGCGAACACGACCGCGGTGTCCACTCTGGAGGATGCGATCGAGGTGGCCGGCGCCGGCTGGGCCCGGCTGCCATGGGCCGCGGTGGGGATCGCGGGGGAGACGAAGGCCAACGAGGTCGGTGTGACGGTCCGCTGCCTGGTCCGGGCGGACGGGTCGGTGCCGGAGAGCGAGGACGAGCCCGATCTCGTGGCGATTCTGGCCCGGTCCTACTGAGCGCTGCGGGGTATGGCACAATGGGGCGCTGGAATCCGGCGTACGTCGGCGCCCTCTACCCGACGTCCGCCAGTCCCATGAGCATCCGGCGGCACAGTCCCCACGTGCCAGCCGCGCTGCGCTGCCAAAGCAGATACAGGAGCGAACACACATCGTGGCCGTAAAGATCCGGCTCCTGCGGATGGGCAAGATCCGCAACCCGCAGTACCGCATCGTGGTCGCCGACGCGCGCACCAAGCGCGACGGTCGGGCGATCGAGTACGTCGGGCTCTACCACCCGAAGGAGGACCCCTCGCGCATCGAGGTCAACTCCGAGCGGGTGCAGTACTGGCTGTCCGTCGGCGCCCAGCCGAGCGAGCCGGTGCAGCGCATTCTCGAGAAGACCGGCGACTGGCAGAAGTTCAAGGGCCTGCCCGCGCCGGAGCCGCTGAAGGTCGCCGCCGCGCGGGTCGACCGGACCGCCGTCTACGAGGCCGAAGCCCAGGCCGCCGCCGGGCTCGCCGAGCCCAAGCCGGCCAAGCGGGCCGAACCGAGGGCAGCCAGGGCGGCGAAGAAGGCGGCCGCCGCCGAGCCCGCCGCCGCCCCCGCCGCCGCAGCTGTCTCGCCAGAGCCAGCCGCTGCCCCGACGACCGAGGAGCCAGCCGGTGCCGACGCCGGCAACGAGAACTGACGGGGCGCTCCGGCCCGCGCTGGAGCACCTGGTCAAGGGCATCGTCGACCACCCGGACGACGTGCGGGTCCGGCTGGTCGACTCGCGCCGGGGCAAGCGGCTGGAGATCCGGGTGCACCCGGAGGACCTGGGCACGGTGATCGGCCGCGGTGGCCGTACCGCCAAGGCCCTCCGCCAGGTGATCACCTCGATCGGCGGTCGGGGCGTCCGCGTCGAGATCATCGACTCGTACTGATGCAGCTGGTCGTCGGGCAGATCGCCCGTCCGCACGGCATCCGCGGTGAGGTCATCGTCGATGTGCGCACGGACGATCCCGACGAGCGCTTCGCGGCCGGGTCGGTCTTCCTGACCGGCTCGGCGCCGCTCACCGTGGTCTACGCCAAGCCGCACGCCGCCGCCGGTCCCGGCCGGCTCATCGTCGCCTTCGACGGCGTGGCCGACCGGACCGCGGCCGAGTCGCTGCGGGGCACCGTGCTGGAGGTGGACAGCGCACAGGTGCTTCCCACCGAGGATCCGGACGAGTTCCACGACCACCAGCTCATCGGCCTCGCCGCGGTCACGCCGGAGGGCGAGGACCTGGGCGAGGTCGCCCGCATCGACCACGCTCCGGCCAGCGACCTGCTGGTGCTGCGCCGGCCGGACGGCCGCAGCACGCTGGTGCCGTTCGTGAAGGCGATCGTCCCGGAGGTGGACCTCGCGGCCGGGCGGGTCGTGATCACCCCGCCGCCGGGGCTGCTCGAACTATGAAGATCGATATCATCACGATCTTTCCGGAGTACCTGGCGCCGCTCGACCTGTCGCTGATCGGCCGGGCGCGGTCGGCCGGGCTGCTCGACATCGCCGTACACGACCTGCGCGGCTGGACCCACGACGTGCACCGCACGGTCGACGACACGCCGTACGGCGGCGGACCCGGGATGGTCATGCGTCCCGAGCCGTGGGGCGAGGCCCTCGACGCGCTGGCCGGACCGGGTACCAGGCTCGTCGTACCGTCGCCGGCCGGGGTGCCGTTCACCCAGGCGCTCGCCCACGAGCTGGCGGCCGAGCCGCACCTGCTCTTCGCCTGCGGCCGGTACGAGGGCATCGACCAGCGGGTACTCGACGACGCGGCGACCCGGCTGCCGGTGACCGAGATCTCCCTCGGCGACTACGTGCTCTTCGGCGGCGAGGTGGCCGTCCTGGTGATCCTGGAGGCGGTGACCCGGCTGCTGCCCGGGGTGCTCGGCAACGCCGACTCGCTGGCCGAGGAGTCGCACGCGGACGGGCTGCTGGAGGCGCCGGTGTACACGAAGCCGGCGGTGTGGCGGGGGCTCGAGGTACCCGAGGTACTGCGCTCCGGCGACCACGGCCGGATCGCACGGTGGCGGCGCGAGCAGGCCCGGCTGCGGACCGCGGCCCGCCGGCCGGACCTGGTGGGCCGATTTCCGGATCCAGGGCAGGATGTGGCAAAGTAGTGAGGTTGTCGCGACCAGCCACGGTCGCGTTGACCGTCAAGCCACCTCCGCGTGCCGATCTGTGGCGCGCCCCAAGCCCGAGGAAGCAGCAGCGATGAACACGCTGGACGCTCTGGACGCCCAGTCGCAGCGGACCGATATCCCGGACTTCCGGGCCGGCGACACGCTCAAGGTGCACGCGCGGGTTGTCGAGGGCAACCGCTCCCGGATCCAGGTCTTCCAGGGCGTCGTCATCCGGCGCCAGGGCGGGGGCCTGCGCGAGACGTTCACCGTCCGGAAGGTGAGCTTCGGCGTCGGCGTCGAGCGGACCTACCCGGTGCACAGCCCGGCGATCGACCGGATCGAGGTGCTGACCCGCGGTGATGTGCGGCGGGCGAAGCTGTACTACCTGCGCGAGCTCCGGGGCAAGAAGGCCAAGATCAAAGAGAAGCGCGAGAAGCAAGCCAGCTGAGGCCCGTCCGGTGACGGCTTTGGTCGCCGTGCGGCGGCAGACGCGTCCAGCCAGGGTCGTCATTGATCAGGCTGCCGAAATTCGCGTTCTCCATTTACGCTTGCGCCGATGAACGGCGACAACTACGACCGCGACGATCGCGGCGAGGAGTCCTATCCCTACTACCGCCCGACGCGCCCGCACGGGGCCGCGGGCGGTAGTGGCGCTGTTGGCGGCTATCGGGGCTACGAGCTGTCGCCGGCCAACTATGACCCGGACTTCGGCCCGGACCCGGCCAGGGAACTCGAGAGGTCTATCGACGCCGATGTCGTGTCGTCCGCCCCGCCCCCGCGCCGGCGTTCGGGCAAGCGCAAGAACATGCCGCTCTGGCAGGAACTACCGCTACTGCTGATCGTGGCGTTCTGCCTGGCCGTGCTGATCCGCACGTTCCTGTTGCAGGCGTTCTACATCCCCTCGGGGTCCATGGAGGACACCCTGCGGGTCAGCGACCGGGTGCTGGTCAACAAGGTCGTCTACGACATGCGTACGCCGGAACGCGGCGAGGTCGTGGTGTTCCGCGGTACCGAGAGCTGGGCCCCGGAGAACCCGCCCGACCCGGACATCGGCTTCTTCGCCCGGCTCGGCCGGACCGTAGGTGACCTGGTCGGGATCAGCCGGCCCGGCGAGAAGGACTTCATCAAGCGGGTCATCGGCCTGCCCGGCGACGTCGTGGCGTGCTGCGACCGCTTCGGCAAGGTGACCGTCAACGGGTACCCGCTCGACGAGCCGTACGTGACCGAGAACGCTCCCTTCGACGCGCCCTCGACCGGCCGGGACTGCCGGGCGCGCCGGTTCGACCCGGTGACGATCGAGCCCGGCCACATGTTCGTGATGGGCGACCACCGGCTCGTCTCGCAGGACTCCCGTTGCCAGGGTCAGGTGCCGCTGGAGAACGTGATCGGTCGCGCCTTCGTCGTGGTCTGGCCGAGCAAGCACTGGGGTGGTCTCGGCATCCCCGAGACATTCGAGAACGTGCCCAGACCGTACGCGGCGGGAGCGGGCCCGCCCACTCGGGACAAGCCGGTGACGACGGGTGTCGCGTTCCCGATCCTCGCCGTTCTACCGCTTTGGGCGATTCCGGCGCGTTCTGGGGTCTACCGGGTCAGGTCACGACGTAGGCTCGCGGCGTGATTGACGAGCAGACCAAGAAACGCAGCTCGTTCTGGCGGGAACTGCCGATCCTGCTGGGCGTCGCCATCGTCGTGGCGGTCCTGGTACGCGCCTTCGTGCTGCAGACCTTCTACATCCCGTCGGAATCGATGGAGAACACTCTCCAGATCAACGACCGGGTACTGGTCAACAAGCTCGTCTACCACTTCCGGGATCCGCACCGCGGCGAGATCGTGGTGTTCGAGGCGCCCCGCACGTGGCGCAGCAACCCCGCCGAGGAGGACTTCATCAAGCGGGTGATCGGGGTCGGCGGCGACCGAATCATCTGCTGCGACCCGGAGCGCCGGCTGATCGTCAACGGGCACCCGCTGGACGAGCCGTACCTCTACACCGGCGAGGACGGGCTCGCCGACGTGGCCAGCGAGGAGGACTTCGACATCACCGTGCCGGACAGCCGGCTCTGGGTGATGGGCGACCACCGGTCGCACTCCGGCGACTCGCGGGAGCAGTACCGGGCCACCCGGGACGTGATCGGCTCGACGATCCCGGTCGGTGCCGTGGTCGGCCGGGCCTTCGTCGTCTTCTGGCCGGTGAGCCGGGCCGGCTGGCTGACCGTACCGTCGGCATTCGAGGGTGTGCCGGACCCGCCGGCGCCCTAGCCCGCCCCAGCCTTGTATGAGCGCAGCGAGCGCCGGCATGACAGCTAGGCTGTCCCGGTGCCCGCGATCGAGCGCCGCGCCGCCCGTGTCCTTCTCGTCGACCGCGACTCGCGCGTACTCCTGCTGCACGGGGCCGACCCGGCCGAGCCCCACCGGCCGTACTGGTTCACCGTCGGCGGCGGCATCGCCGAGGGGGAGTCGCTGGCCGACGGTGCGGTCCGGGAGCTCTACGAGGAGACCGGGCTGCGGATCCCGCGGGCCGACCTCGGTGAACCCGTGTGGCGCGAGGTGACGGAGTTCCCGTTCGACGGCCGCCGGTACCGGCAGGACCAGGAGTTCTTCCTGGTACGGGTGGGCTCGTGGACGGTCGACACGCACGGGTTCGACGAGGTGGAGCAAGGGTTCATCCACGGGCACCGGTGGTGGACGATCGAAGAGCTGGAGCGGACCGACGAGCAGTTCTACCCTGCCGAGCTGCCCGGCCTGCTGCGACGCCTGTTGGACGGTGCACCATGTTGACCCCATCGCGGACGGTGGTCCGCCGCGAGGGTGGCCTGTACGCGCTCGAGCGGGCGCTCCAGCGGCGCGGCTTCGACCGGGTGGCCGGCGCCGACGAAGCCGGGCGGGGAGCCTGCGCGGGCCCGCTCGTGGTCGCCGCGGTGCTGCTGCCGCAGGGGCGGCGCGCGGAGATCGAGGACCTCGCCGACTCCAAGCTGCTGACGCCGGCGGTACGGGAACGGGTGTACGACGCCGTGCTGGCCGTCGCCGTCGCGTACCAGGTGGTCGTGATCCCGCCCGAGGAGGTGGACGTCCGGGGGCTGCACGTCTGCAACCTGGCCGGCATGCGGCGGGCCCTGGCCGGCCTGTCCACGCGCCCCGACTACGTGCTGACCGACGGCTTCCCGGTGGACGGGCTCGGCGTACCGGGGCTCGCGGTGTGGAAGGGCGACCAGGTCGCCGCGTGCGTGGCGGCCGCGAGCGTGGTGGCGAAGGTCACCCGGGACCGGATCATGGGGGAGCTGGACCAGGAGTATCCCGAGTACGGCTTCGCCGAGCACAAGGGGTACGTGACGCCCGATCACTCGGTCGCCCTGACCGCCCACGGTCCGTGTGGCCAACATCGCTTTTCGTACGTCAACGTGGCGGCGGCCGCTCGGGGGAGGGCCGGCCTGGCACACCGTTCGGTTCGGCGGGGTACCTTCGGCGTGGCGTTGTACGACCCCACCCGGCCGTCCTCCCCGGTGGGCGAGAATGCAGGTGGGCGAGAGTGAGGGGTGGAGTGCGATGAGCGCCGAAGATCTCGAGAAGTACGAAACCGAGATGGAGCTCCAGCTCTACCGGGAGTACCGCGACATCGTCCGCCAGTTCTCCTACGTGGTCGAGACCGAGCGCCGCTTCTACCTCGCCAACCAGGTCGACCTGCACGTGCGCAACTCCGATGGAGAGGTCTACTTCGAGGTCGAGATGCACGATGCGTGGGTGTGGGACATGTACCGCCCCGCGCGATTTGTGAAGAATGTCCGCGTGATGACGTTCAAGGACGTCAACGTCGAGGAGTTGGAGAAGCCAGACATCTCGCTGCCAGCGGACTCCGGGTTCGGCGCCTGAGAGGTCCTTTCCGCGTTCCGGCCGGGTGCTAGCCTTCGGGCGCTGTCCGCGTGCGTGGGAGGAAGCAGATGGCGACACAGACCGGGCGTACCAGCGACAACGCCGACGTCCGGCCCGCTGCCGCTACTCCGGTGGCGGATGAGGCGGTACGGGCCGACGGGCGGCCGCCCGCTCCGCGCGCGTTCCGGTGGGCCAACCCGTCGCTGACCGCGATCGCCGTCTGGCTGCTCGGTGCCCCGGTGGCCTTCGCGGTACCCCGGCTCATCGACGCCGATCCGTTCACGCCGCGGGCCTGGTCGCTCGCGGTCGGCCTGGGCCTCCTGGCGGCCGCTGCCGGGTACGCGGTGACGCGGCGCTGGAACGCGGAGCCGGTGGCCGGCGTGGCGGCCGGCGCGCTCGCCGTGTGGGTGCTGTTCACGCTCCGGCTGGCCCTGGACGGGACGCCGTTCGGGTTCAGCGGGCTGCAGGGCGACGGCGGCCGGCTGGCCGCCGGCGCCACCGACTTCGCGGAGAACCCGCTCGGCTCGGGGGGCTGGATCCCGGACCAGCCCCGGGAGTACCCGCCGCTGTACCTGATGATCGTCGGTCGGGTGGCGGCGTGGCTCGGTGAGCCCGGGTGGCGGCTGCTCGCCGACGCCGAGGTGGTCGGGATCTCCTTCGCGGTCCTCGCCTGCTTCCTGATGTGGCGCCGCGTCGTGCCGGCCTGGGTGGCGTTCGCCATCTCCACCGTGCTCATCGCGTCCTATCTGGACGCCCGGAAGCCGTACGAGGTCATCTCCCTCTACCTGCTGCTGCCCTGGGCGCTCGCCACCTTCGGCCGGCCGCTCCGGGGACGGCTGCACTGGCTGCCGGCCGGCGTGATCGGCGGGCTCATCGTGCTCACGTACCAGGGCTGGCTGGTCTTCGGGGCGCTCGGCATCCTGGCCCTCATCGTGATGAGCTGGCGCGCCGAGCCGGACGGGCGGCGCTCGTACGTGCGCCACCTCGTCGGCGTGACGCTGGTCGCGTTCGTGGTCTCGAGCTGGTACGTGGTGCCGTACATCGCTGCCGTGCTGGGTCGCGAGAGCCGGATGATCTCGGACATGTACACGTTCAACAGCATGCTGGACGTGGTCTTCCCGTTCGCGAACCCGACCCCGTCGGGGGTCCTGCAGCTGATCGGGCTCGTCGGGCTGCTCTGGCTACGGCGTACCACCTGGTGGGCCATGCCGCTGTTGCTGCTGGGCGCGAGCGCGTTCCTCTACCGGGCGCTGATGATGGTCTCGTTCGCCCGCAGCGGGCACACCGCGTTCGCCCACTACGCGGTCGAGATGGTGGTGGTGGTGCTCTCCGCCGCGGGTGTGCTGGTGCTGGTCCACGCGACACCGGTGATCCTGCGGCGGCTGGCGGTGGTACCGCCGCGGCACATGGTCGCCGCACTGATGGCCGTGGTGGTCGGCTTCTGCACGTACTCGTTCGCCATGCGGTGGATGCCGGGGAACCGGTACTCCATCGCGTACAGCGCCTGGGCGCACCAGGAGCCGCTGGCGGACGGTCGTTACCCGACCAACGCGCCCGCCGAGGGCCGGCTGCCGTGGTTCCCGGTCGAGCCGATCGAGCAGGCCGTCGAGGGCGTGCTGGGCGACTCGCCGCGCCCGGTGTCGCTCTCGGCCGACGACCGGCTGTACGCGTTCCTGCCCTGGCCGGGGTACCTGACGACGTCACGGTTCGGCTCGGGCACCTTCGTCCTCGTCGACCAGCGCATCGCGGAGGTACGCCGGCTGACCGGGATCTCCGACCCGGCCGAGTTCGCGCGCGCCTCGGCCGGTACGAAGTTCGGGCCGATCGACATCTTCATCCTGGAGGACAAGGACGGCGCGTGGCAGTGGCGTGGGCTGAGTTTCCAGGAGAGCCAGTTCGACCCTGCACAGTGGACAGTCATCACGGATCTGCCGGAGAACGTGGTCGTCGCGATCCGTCGCTAGCAGAAGCGTGGTCGGCCCGCAACCTTGTCCACAGGGGGCTGGGTTGTCCACACGTTGGTGACCTGCGGGTGGCGGGCCGGTCGTGCGGGGCGCCATCGTGCTGGACATGTCGTGGGTAGCTGTCTTTCTGGTCCTGGCGCTCGGTCCGAGCGCTGCCTCGTTCCCGGTGCTGGCGGCCGGGCCCGGGGCGGCTGTGCCGGCTGAGGTGCCCGGGGCTGAGGTGCCCGGGGATGAGGTGCCCGGGGCGGCTGTGCCGGCTGAGGTGCCCGGGGCGGTGCCGGCGGCAGTGGCGCCGGCCGCACGGTTCCGGTGGCCGCTGGACGGTATCCCGGCCGTCGTCCGCGGGTTCGATCCTCCGCCGCGGCCGTGGCTGCCGGGCCACCGCGGCGTGGATCTGGCGGCGGTACCGGGGGCAGCCGTTCGATCCGCCGGTGCCGGCGTGGTGCGGTTCGCCGGCATGATCGCCGGCCGGGGCGTCGTGAGCGTCGATCACCCGGGCGGACTGCGCACGACGTACGAGCCGGTAGCGCCCGCGGTCCGTGCCGGAGCGGCGGTTGCCGCGGGGGATCCGATCGGTCAGCTGTCGGCCGGCCATCCCGGCTGCCCGGTCGCGGCGTGCCTGCACTGGGGCCTGCGCCGCGGCGGGACGTACCTGGACCCGCTCAGCCTGCTGGGCCTGGGCCGGGTCCGGCTGCTGCCCCTGGGGACGGTCAGCTCCCGGCCCGCAGCAGGGCCGGCAGGCGCTCGGCGAGCCGGTCGTACTCCTCGGCCCGGTTGTAGACCTGGGCTGACAGGCGAAGCAGACCCTGGCCGTTCCAGGCGCCGATCGCGGTCTCGGTGGCGAGCTCGGCCGCGACCCGCAGCCGGAGCGCGGTCGCCGCCTCCGTCGTCGTGGCGACCCCCGGCGGCAGCGGGACGATCCGCATGCTCACGCTGGCCGCGTCCCCGGTCGGGTCCTGGTCGGCCGGGCCGTACGCGGGCACCCGCGGCGCGGGTAGTTCGGCGGCGCCCAGCCCGAGCGCAGCGCCGACGACCTGCTGGCCGTACGCGGCAAGCCGGGCGTTGTGCGCGCGTACCTCGTCCAGTCCCAGGGAGCGCATGGTGAACAGGGCCGCCGGGGCGCTCAGCCAGGCCGAGTAGTCGCGCGTACCCTGCCAGTCGAGCGCGGCGGGGAAGCCGGCCGGGTTCTCGTGCGAGATTACGAGCGACTCCATCCGGCTCCGCCACGTCGGGGCCACGGCCAGAATCGCCGTGCCGAGGGCGGCGTACGCCCACTTGTGCAGGTTGCCGATCCAGAACGCCGCCCCGATGTCGTTCGCGCGGACGGGCAGCATGCCCGGCGTGTGCGCGGCATCGACGAGCAGCGGTACGCCGACACGGTCCAGCTCGGTGGCGAGCCGCGCCACCGGCATCAGCCGCGCGGTCGGGGAGGTGATGTGGTCGGCGATGACCAGTCGGGTCCGGCCCGGCGTCACGGCGCCGAGGATCGCCGCGACGACCTCCTCGTCGGAGGGCGCCAGCGGCAGCGCCACGGTGCGTACGGTCACTGCGCTCCGGCGCCGTTCCCGTTCCACCGCCAGGGTCACCGCCGGGTACCCGTGGTCCGTGAGCACGATCTCGTCACCCGCACCGAGCCGCAGCGAGTGCAGCACGGTCGCGGCTGCGGCGGTCGCGTTCTCCACGAACGCCGTCCCGTCCGGATCGGCGCCCAGGAACGTCGCGAGGTGCCGGCGGGTATGTGCGAGGCGGTCCAGGAACCCCTGCGTGAAGAAGCGCATGGGGTTGCTGTCCAGCTCGTCGCGGAGCCGTTGCTGGGCCCGGCGTACCGGGACCGGCACCGCGCCGAACGAGCCGTGGTTGAGATGCGCTACACCGGGATCCAGTGAGAACAGGAGTCGGGCCGCGGGAATCGGCGCGGGAGGGGTCGGCACCCTGCGGATCCTACGGGTACCGGCACGGGCGCCACGGTTACGCGCGGGGATGTGCCTGCCGGTAGGCGGCGCGCAACCGTTCCACCGAGACATGGGTGTAGATCTGCGTGCTCGACAGGGACGCGTGCCCCAGCAACTCCTGTACCGAGCGCAGGTCGGCGCCACCGTCGAGCAAGTGGGTCGCGGCGGAGTGGCGCATCCCGTGCGGCGCCACGTGGGGCAGGCCGGCGGCCATGGCGGCGGCGTCGAGGATGCGCCGGACGGTCCCGGGCTGCAGGCGCTTGCCGCGGACCCCGAGCAGGAGCGCGGCTCCGCTGTCGGGCCCGGCGAGGGCGGGCCGGCCGAACCGGAGCCACCGCTCGACCGCCCGGCGCGCGGGCCGTCCATAAGGGACACTGCGCTCCTTGGCGCCCTTGCCGAGGACGCGTACGACGTGCCGTTCGGCATCGAGGTCGCCGACGTCGAGTCCGCACAGCTCGCTGACCCTGATCCCGGTCGCGTAGAGCAACTCCAGCACCGCCCGGTCGCGTAACGCGATCGGAGCCGCCTCCTCGCCCGGCGCCGTTACCAGGGCGGCCGCCTGGTCCTGACGCAGGACGGCTGGCAGCTCACGGTGTGCCTTCGGGCTCGCGAGCTGCGCCCCCGGGTCGGTGGTCAGCAGGCCCACCCGGTGTCCCCACGCGCAGAACGTACGCGCCGCGGCGGCTCGCCGGGCGAGCGAGGTCCGGGCCGCGCCGAGCGTACGGAGCCGGGCGAGCCAGCTGCGCAGTACCGTGACGTCCAGGTCGGCCGGCCGGCCGGCGCCCATCCGGACGGCGTGGTCCACCAGGGACACCGCGTCCGCGACGTACGCCCGGACGGTGTGCGCGGAGCGGTTCTGCACTCCGGTGAGGTGGCGCGCGAACTCGTCCACCGCGTCGCGCATCGGCTGCGGGAGTGCGGCGTGGGTCTGCTCGGTGCTCCGCTGGCGCGCCATCGCACTCGACCGTGAGCCCTCACGAGGGACCCCGTCAAGCCGCCGCGCCGTCTATCGACGGGTCGGATCGCAGGCCGGGCCGGCCTCCTCACCCAGGCGCGGTGTCGTCCGATCGCTTCGCTTCGTGCCGCTCGCCAGCGGGGGCGATCCGTGTCGGAGGTCCGGCGGGCGCCAGCGTGTAGCCGCCGTGGCGCTGCACGACGTAACCGCCGGCGAGGAGAACCCCGAGCGCCCGCAGCGCGTCCGGGACCGCGAGCCCGGCGTTCGCCGCGATGTCGTCCGGGCTGGCCACCCGGCGCAGCGGGACCGCCTCCAGCACCTGGGCCGAGCCGGCGTCCAGCCGGTCGTGCGCGTGCTCCGGCCCGCGTGGCACGGGTGCCAGGTCGGTGCCGATCGCGCCCACCTCCTCCAGGACGTGCTGCCACCCGGTCACCAGCCGGGTGTCGTCCCGGCGCAGCCACTCGTGCGTACCCACTGACATGGCGGAGGTGACCGGCCCGGGCACGGCCATCGCGGCGCGGCGCAGTTGGGTGGCCCGCCGCAGCGTCGCGGTCGCTCCACTGCGCGCCGCCGCCTCCACGATGACGGTGCCCCGGGTGAGCGCGGCGATGACCCTGTTGCGGATCAGGAACCGGTGCCGGTGCGGTTCCGCGCCGGGCGGCCACTCGCTGATCAGCAGACCCGTCTCCGCGATGCGCTCGAAGAGGTTCGTGTTGCCGGCCGGGTAGGGCCGGTCGACGCCGCAGGCGAGGACCGCGACCGTGGTCCCGTTCGCCGCGAGCGCGCCCCGGTGCGCCGCGGCGTCGATGCCGTACGCGCCGCCGGAGACCACCGTCCACCCGCGCTCGGCGAGCCCGTACGCCAACTCGGTGGCCACGTGGTCGCCGTACTCCGTCGCGGCCCGCGCACCGACGACTGCGACCGAGCGCTGGAGCACGTCGGCGAGCGGCCAGGATCCACGGACCCACAGGCACAGCGGCGGGAACGTGTCGCGGTCGATCCGCCGGTCGGTCTCGAAGCTGATCCGGACCAGGTCCGCGAGTTGGGCCGGCCACTCCTTGTCCAGCGGGGTCACCAGCCGGGCGCCGAGTCGGTCCGCCTCGGCGCTGGCCGCGTCGGCGATGCGCAGCGGGTGCTCGGCCCGCAGCCGAGGGGCCGCAGCGGCGAGCAGGCGGCCGGGGAGCCGGCCGGCGAGCAGCCGATCCAGCGTCCTGACCGGACCGTCCTGGGTGACGGCGATGCCCAGGTCCCGGTTGCCCGGCTCGACCAGGCAGCTCAGCGCGATGTACGCCCGGCGCGCCCCGTCCACAGTGGACCCAACCGGCCCGGTCACGCTACCGGCCTCCGATCCACCGGGTGGGCCCGCCAGAGTGAGTCGCCGGTCCGCATCGCGTGCGCCTGGTGCACGTCCGCGGCGGTGGGGCGGCTGCGTCCACCGAGGTCGGCGATCGTCCAGGCGAGCCGGAGCACCCGGTCGTAGCCGCGCGCCGAGAGCCGACCCCGGTTGAGCTCGCGGCGCAGCGGATCCGTCGCCGTGCGGGGCAGGCGCCAGCGCGGCGTCCGCAGGACCGATCCGGGCACCTCCGCGTTGGTGCGCCAGCCGGACTCGGCCCAGCGGGCAGCGGCGACCGCGCGGGCCTTGCGGACCCGCTCGGCGACGGTCGCGGAGGACTCCGCCGCCGCTTCCCGCAGCAGCTCGGTCGCGGTGAGCGGGCCGAGGTAGATCCGTAGGTCGACCCGGTCGAGCAGCGGGCCGGAGAGCCGGCCGAGATAGCGCCGCCGGGCCAGCGGCGGGCATTCGCACTGCGGATCGCCGGCCGGCTTCGCACACGGGCAGGGGTTGGCGGCGAGCACGAGCTGCACCCGCGCCGGGTACTCGGTGGTGCCCTGGGCGCGGGCCAGCCGGATGCAGCCTCCCTCCAGCGGCTGCCGGAGCGCCTCCAGCGCCCGCGTGCTGAACTCGGGTGCCTCGTCGAGGAAGAGAACTCCCCGGTGTGCCAGGGAGATCGCCCCGGGCCGGGCGAGTCCGGAGCCGCCACCGACCAGGGCCGGCATCGACGCGGAATGGTGCGGCGCCTGGAACGGTGGCCGACGCATCAGGCCGGTGTCGGGCAGTAGCGTCCCGGCGACCGAGTGGATGGCGGTGACCTCCAGCGACTCGTCGTCTTCCAGCGGCGGAAGGATCGACGGCAGGCGTTGCGCCAGCATGGTCTTGCCGGCGCCGGGCGGGCCGATGAGGGCCAGGTGGTGACCGCCCGCCGCGGCCAGTTCCAGGGCCAGCCGGCCGGTGGCCTGCCCGGCCACGTCGGCAAGGTCCGGCGCCGGCTCGACGGACGGCTCGGCACCCGGCGGCGGCGCGATCAGCGGCGCGGCGCCGCGCAGGAACCCGATGAGCCGGCCGAGCGTGTCGACCGCGCCGACCGTCACGCCCGGGACCAGGCTCGCCTCCCGCATGTTGCCGACCGGCACCACGGCGTGCCGGATGCCGGCGCGGGCCGCCGCGTGCACCATCGGCAGCACGCCGCGCACCGGACGCACGCTGCCGTCGAGCCCCAGCTCGCCGACGACCACCGCGCCCTCGACGGCGCCGGGCGGCACCCGGCCGTCGCCGGCGAGCACCGCCAGCGCGATGGCGAGGTCGAAGCAGGACCCCTGCTTCGGCAGCGCGGCCGGGCGCAGGTTCACCGTGATCCGCCGCATCGGCCACCGCTCGCCGGAGTTGACGATCGCGGCCCGGACCCGGTCGCGCGCCTCGGAGAGCGCGGCGTCCGGCAGCCCGGACAGCACCAGGGTCGGTAGCCCGTTGGCGAGGTCCGCCTCCACCTCCACGAGATGCCCGGCCAGCCCGACCAGTGCCATGCAGAGCGTCTTCGCGTACCCCATCAGAACGCGTCCCTGAGGTGGTGGATCCGGGCCGGACCGTACCGCCGGCGCAGGATCGATACGACATCGAAGCGGATCTCGCCCGGGCGGACCCCGGTTGCCATCAGCCATTGCGCGGCGAGCCGGCGTAGCCGGTGGACCTTCGCCGCGATCACCGCCTCGGACGGGAAGCCGAACGCGTCCGACCGGCGGGTCTTGACCTCCACGAAGACGACGACGGGACCGTCGCGGGCGACGATGTCGATCTCGCCTATGCCGCATCGCCAGTTCCGGTCGAGGATCGCCATGCCCTGGGCCACCAGGTGGGCGACCGCGAGGCGTTCGCCGTGCGCCCCGACCGCCATCGTCTCGTGCGTCATGGCGACACGGTGGCGTCCCGACCGCCCGCGCCGGAACCCCGTACGAGATCAAGATGTGGACAGGGAACGGCCCTGTGGACAAGGAGACAGTCAGGCGGTGGATCTGCTATGGGGCGGGCTGAACGCGTACCGTGCGGGGTCCACTCCTGCCAGCCGTGGCGGCGCGTCACGCCGTCCGGGGTGCTGCGCGGCAGCCCCGGTCCGGACACGACGGCGAAGCAGAGCCAGGCGTTCGCAGCGCGGCGACCAGCCGCGGGACTCCCGCTCCGCGAAGTGCCGGAACATCCTCGCCAGCCGCTCGGTCACGCCTGCGATGCCGCCCGGGACGACAGGCGACGCGCAGCAACCGTCGGCACATCCGCCGTTCGGTCCGGTGGCAGGGACGGGCCGGTTGGCATACGGTGCGGGACCGTGGACCCACATCGCAGCAGTTACCCCGAGGAGCAGGAGCCACGCTGGTACCCCCCGGAGCACGAGTGGGACAGCTCGTTCGACGGGTTCCGGGTGCCCGATCCGCGCGCTGGCGGCGAGCGGTACGCCCCGGCCGAGGCGCCGTACGCCCCGGCCGAGGCGCCGTACGCCTCGGCGGAGGCGCCGTACGCCCCGGGCGAAGCGCCGTATGCCGAGTCCGGCCGGATGCCGGCGGGTGGGCCGGTCGGTGGGCCGGTCGGTCGCCGGTCCGGTGAGCCGCTGCCCCCGCTCCCGGCCGACGTACCGCCGCGAGGTCCGATGCCGCCAGGTCCCGGCCCGGCCGGTCCACCGGGCGAGCCGCCGTCCGGCCGGTTCCACACCGAGGCCATCGACCGGGGAGCGTTGCGCCGCGGGGCGGCGGGCGCGCCGGCTGGAGCCCCGGCCGGCTCCGACGGCATCTACCGGGCCCGCCGTCCGGGCACGGCCCTGGTGCTCGGCGCGGTGATCGCGGTGGCGGCCGTGCCGCTGCTGTGGGTACTGCTCGACTCGCTGGGGTCGTCGGTGTCGCCCGGCGGGGTGGTGTCCAGCCTGTTGATGCTGCTCGGCCTGCCGTTGGCCGCGCTGGGCACGTACGGCCTGATGACCGGTGCGGCCAAGGTGCCGGATCCGGCGCCGCGCCAGCTGTGGCTCCGGCCGCCGCTGGTGTACCTGACCGTGGCGCTCGTCCTGTTCGTCGCCGCCGGGCTCGCCGCCGCCTGAATCACGGGAGCGCCGCGGTAGCGCGTACACTGAAACACCGGCGACCCTTTGTGGTCGACCTCGCGCGCCTTCCCCCGCCCTGTGCGAGGGGCGGCGGCCGCCCTGGTCCCTGGTCTCGCGACCCGGGGGTCATCACGGCCGGCGACAAGGCGCCAGGGCGGCGGCCGCCCGGCCCGCCGCGACAACCAGGGACCAACGAGGAGCAACCCCACATGGCCGTAGTGACCATGCGCCAGCTGCTGGAGAGCGGCGTGCACTTCGGGCACCAGACCCGCCGCTGGAACCCGAAGATGAAGCGCTACATCTTCACCGAACGCAACGGCATCTACATCATCGACCTGCGTCAGACGCTCGACTACATCGAGAAGGCGTACGACTTCATCCGCAACACCGTCGCCGAGAACGGCTCCGTGCTGTTCGTCGGCACGAAGAAGCAGGCGCAGGAGGCGATCGCCGAGCAGGCGACCCGCGTCGGCATGCCCTACGTCAACCACCGCTGGCTCGGCGGGATGCTGACGAACTTCCAGACCGTGCACAAGCGGCTTCAGCGGATGAAGGAGCTGGAGGCGATCGAGCAGAGCGGCGCGGCCTCCGGCTACACCAAGAAGGAGACGCTGCAGCTCACCCGCGAGAAGGACAAGCTCACGAAGACCCTCGGCGGTCTTCGGGACATGCAGAAGCTGCCGGCGGCCATCTGGGTCGTCGACACCAAGAAGGAGCACATCGCCGTCGACGAGGCGCGGAAACTCGGCATTCCGGTCATCGCGGTCCTCGATACGAACTGCGACCCCGACGAGGTGGATTTCCCGATCCCGGGCAACGACGACGCGATCCGGTCGGCCGCCCTGCTGACCAGGGTCGTGGCGGACGGCGTCGCGGAAGGGCTGATCGCCCGTTCCGGCAAGGCCCTGCGCGGCGGCGCCGACGAGAAGCCGGAGCCGGGCGTGGTCGCCGCCGACGAGCCGCTGGCCGAGTGGGAGCGCGAGCTGCTGGGCGCCGACGCGCAGCCGCAGCAGCCGGCCTCTGCCACCGCCGAGTAGACCCTGACCCTCGACTCCCCCGGCGCCGCAAGCCGGGGGAGTCGTCACCCACCGAAGAGAGAGACATGTCCAACTTCACCGCCGCGGACGTCAAGAAGATCCGCGACCTCACCGGCGCCGGCATGATGGACTGCAAGAAGGCCCTGCAGGAGGCGGACGGCGACTTCGACAAGGCCGTCGAGATCCTGCGCATCAAGGGGGCCAAGGACGTCGGCAAGCGCGCCGGCCGTACGGTCGCCAACGGGTTCGTCGCGCACTCGGGCTCCGGCGACTCCCAGGCCCTGCTCGAGCTGAACTGCGAGACCGACTTCGTCGCCAAGAACGCCGACTTCGTCGCCCTCGGTCAGCGCCTGGCCGCGCACGTCGCGGCCACCAGGCCGGCCGACGTCGAGGCCCTGAACGCCAGCACCCTGGACGGTAAGACGGTCGCCGCAGTCATCGACGCGGCCGCGGCGAAGCTGGGCGAGCGCGTCGTGGTCAACCGGTTCGGCGTCCTGGACGGCAACGTCGCGACGTACCTGCACCGCAAGGACCCGGACCTGCCGCCGCAAGTTGGCGTCATGGTGCAGTACGACGGCAAGACCGACGAGGCGGGCCACGCGGACGCCCGTGGCGTGGCGATGCAGATCGCCGCGATGCGGCCGAAGTACCTCACCCGGGACGAGGTCGAGCCCGACGTGGTCGAGTCCGAGCGCCGCATCGCGGAGCAGACCGCGATCGAGGAGGGCAAGCCCCAGACCGCCCTTCCGAAGATCGTCGAGGGCCGGGTGAACGCGTTCTTCAAGGACTTCGTCCTCGTCGAGCAGGCTTCCGTCACGGACCAGAAGAAGACGGTCCAGCAGGTCCTCAGAGAGGCCGGCATTACTGTGACCCGGTTCGTCCGGTTCGAGGTAGGCCAGGCCTGACGGCTCGGGACGGGGAGGCCGCGGGACGCACGTGCCCACGGCCTCCCCGTCGTCTACTGTCCGCGCAGCGGCACCGCGCGGCCCGGTCGGGCGCGAAGATAGGGATCAGCGGTCGGGCGATCGCCGGGTGACCGATGTGTCCAGTTGGGGAAGGCGAGTCGGATGACGCAGATAGCGAAGCCCGCGGAGGGACTCCGGCCGGACGAGCTCGGCCGAGCGAACTACCAGCCGGTCGAAGGCAACGGCCAGCGGCCGCGCCGGGTCGTGCTCAAGCTCTCCGGCGAGGTCTTCGGTGGTGGCGCGGTCGGGGTGGACCCCGACGTCGTCCAATCCGTCGCCCGGCAGATCGCCACGGTCGTCCGGCGCGGCATACAGGTCGCCGTCGTGGTCGGTGGCGGCAACTTCTTCCGCGGCGCCGAGCTGCAGAAGCGGCGGATGGACCGGCCCCGCGCCGACTACATGGGCATGCTCGCCACGGTGATGAACTGCCTCGCGTTGCAGGACTTCCTGGAGAAGGAGGGCATCGACACGCGGGTGCAGACCGCGATCACCATGGCCCAGGTCGCCGAGCCGTACATTCCCCGCCGGGCGATCCGGCACCTGGAGAAGGGACGGGTAGTGATCTTCGGGGCGGGAGCCGGCATGCCGTACTTCACCACCGACACGGTCGCCGCGCAGCGGGCCCTGGAGATCCACGCCGACATCGTGCTGATGAGCAAGAACGGGGTGGACGGCGTGTACACCGCCGACCCGCGGACCGACCCGACCGCCCGCAAGCTCGACTCGGTCACGTTCGCCGACGCGCTGCGGCAGGGGCTGCGGGTCGTCGACGCGGCGGCGTTCAGCCTCTGCATGGAGAATGCGCTGCCGATGCTCGTCTTCGGCGCCGAGGGCGAGGACACCATCATCAGGGCGGTCAGCGGTGAGAGGATCGGAACACTCATCACTGCCGCGTAGCGAAAGTGCCGCGTAGCGAAAGTGATCCCCAGACCAAAAGGAAGTGGAGACGTGATCGACGAGACGCTCCTCGAAGCCGAGGAGAGGATGGGCCGGGCGATCGAGCACGCCAAGGAGGAGTTCGCGACGATCCGTACCGGCCGGGCGACGGCGGCGATGTTCCAGAAGATCGTGATCGACTACTACGGCACGCCCACTCCGCTGCCCCAGATGGCCTCGATCGGCGTACCCGAACCCCGAATGGCGATCATCAAGCCGTACGACGCTTCGCAGCTGTCCGCGATGGAACGCGCGATCCGCGACTCGGACCTCGGCGTGAACCCGAACAACGAGGGCACCCAGATCCGGATCATCCTCCCGCCGATGACCGAGGAACGGCGCCGCGACATGATCAAGGTTGCCCGGCACAAGGGCGAGGAGGCCAAGGTCGCGATCCGCAATGTACGGCGCAAGGCCAAGGAGGAGCTGGACCGCATCGTCAAGGACGGTGAGTCCGGTGAGGACGACGGCCGCCGCGCCGAGAAGGAGCTCGAGGACCTGACCCACCGGTTCGTGGCGCACGTCGACGAGATCGTCAAGCACAAGGAAGCCGAGCTGCTCGAGTTCTGATGACACGCCTGGACCCTGGCTGGGCCCCAGACGACGGACAGTCGCGCTACGGACGCCATCGGGCGCGGCACGCCGATGCCGCGCCCGAGCCGTACCCGGATGACCGGGACGAACCCGAGGAGGCCGAGCCGCGACCGCGTGGCGGCCGGAACCTGCCGGCGGCGATCGCTGTCGGGGTGACCCTCGGCGGCGTCGTCATCGCCTCGCTGTTTCTCTACCGTCCCGCGTTCCTCGCCGTGATCGTGCTGGCCGTTGCGGTGGGCTGCTGGGAGATGTCCCGCGCGATCCGCAACACCGGCGCCCACCCCCCCCTGATCCCGCTCATCGCGGGCGGCGTGGTGATGGCCGGCCTCGGCTGGGCGCGTGGCCCGTCCGCGGTCGCGCTGGCGTTGTTCGTGACGATCCTCGCGATGATGGTGTGGCGGTTGGCGGACGGCCCGGCCGGCTACCACCGGGACATGATGGCCGGCACGTTGATCGCGGTGTACGTACCGTTCCTCGCTTCGTTCGCCGCGATGCTCGCCGCGCCCGACGACGGCGCGGTCCGCGTGCTCGTCGCACTCGCCGCCGTGGTCCTCTCCGACACCGGCGGGTACGTCTCCGGCGTCGCCTTCGGCCGGCACCCGCTCGCCCCGTCGGTGAGCCCGAAGAAGACCTGGGAAGGGCTCGCCGGCTCGCTGGTGGTCACCGCGCTGGGCAGCGCGGTACTCCTGGCGCTGCTGTTGCGGGTGGAGTGGTGGTGGGGCCTGGTGTTCGGGATCGCGGTCTCGGCCGCGGCGGTGCTCGGGGATCTCGCCGAGTCGTTGCTCAAACGTGATCTCGGCGTCAAGGACATGAGCACCCTGCTGCCCGGGCACGGCGGGCTCATGGACCGCCTCGACTCGATCTTGTTCGCCGCACCGACGGCGTATCTGCTGCTGTCCCTGATGGCACCGGCCTCCCGGTGAGGTCGCTCTCGATGGCCCCCTCACGGTCAGCCACTCCCGCTGGGGCATGTCAGACTGGTGACGCCATGACGACCCCGCACACTCTCCGTCACCCACCCCCACCCGCCGGGGGTCTCGCGCTTGCGCCGGCTCGGTCCACCAAGCCGCCGCGCCACCTGGCCGACCTCGACCTGGCCGGTCGCCGCGCCGCGGTCGCCGAGCTGGGCGAGCAGCCGTTCCGGGCGGCGCAGCTGTCGACCCACTACTTCGACCGGCTGGTCCGCGACCCGGCGGCGATGACGGACATCCCGGCGAGCATGCGCGACCGGCTCGCGGCCGAACTGCTCCCGCCGCTGCTCACCCCGGTACGGGAGCTGTCCTGCGATGCCGGCGCGACCCGTAAGGCGCTCTGGCGACTGCACGACGGGGCGCTCGTGGAGAGCGTGCTCATGGCGTACCCCGACCGCGTCACCGCCTGCGTCTCCAGCCAGGCCGGCTGCGGCATGGCCTGCCCCTTCTGCGCGACCGGGCAGGCCGGGCTGACCCGCAACCTGTCGACCGCCGAGATCGTGGATCAGGTGATCCGGTTCGCCGCCCAGACCGCGCCGGCCCGGCTGTCCCACGTCGTGTTCATGGGCATGGGCGAGCCGATGGCGAACTACGCCCGGGTCGTCGAGGCGGTCCGCCGGCTGGTCGCGCCCGCGCCGGAAGGCCTCGGTCTGTCCCAGCGCCACATCACCGTCTCCACGGTCGGCCTGGTACCCGCGATGCGCCGGTTCGCCGGCGAGGACCTGGCGGTCACGTTGGCGCTGTCGCTGCACGCACCCGACGACGAGCTGCGCGACGAGCTGGTCCCGGTCAACCAGCGGTGGCCGGTCGCCGAGGTGCTCGACGCGGCGTGGGCGTACGCGGACCGGACGGGACGGCGCGTCTCCATCGAGTACGCGATGATCCGTGACGTGAACGACCAGCCGTGGCGTGCCGACCTGCTCGGTCGGCTGTTGACCGGCCGTCTTGCGCATGTCAATCTCATCCCGCTCAACCCCACGCCGGGCAGTCGTTGGGACGCCAGCCCTGAGCCGGTGGAGCGGGAGTTCGTCCGCCGGCTGCGTACGGCCGGTATCCCGACGACCGTGCGGGACACGAGGGGTCGGGAGATAGACGGTGCCTGTGGACAGCTCGCTAGTTCCGCGAGCTTGCGAGCGGAATCAGCAAGCGCTCCAGAGTCCGCGAGCTTGCGAGCGGAATCAGCAAGCACTTCGGAGGTGGCAGGGTGAGTCAGGGTCAGCGGTTCCGGCGGCGTGCGCTCCGCCGGGGCTACAAGGTCGACGAGGTCGACGCGTTCCTCGACCGGGTCGAGGCCACGCTCGCCGGTGGCCCGATGGACGCGCCGGTCACCGCCCAGGAGGTGCACGACGTCGTCTTCCGCGTGCGCTTCGGCGGGTACGACGAGTGGCAGGTGGACCTGCACCTCGACCGGGTCGAGCGGCAGCTCGCCGAGATCGAGGACCGCGGCGGGTTCGGCGCCCGCGGGCCGGAGCCGCGGATGGCACCGCCGATGCGTGAGGACCGGATGGGTCCCCCGATGGACCGGATGGGCCCGCCGATGGACCGGATGGGTCCCCCGATGGCCGGTCCGCCGATGGGTGGCCCCCCGCCGATGCCGGCCCGCCCGGTCTCCCCGATGCCGGCCGGTCCGCCGATGCCGGCCGGTCCGCCGATGCCGCCCCGCGACCCCGGCTACGGGCGGTACGACGAGCCGACGTTCGCCGGCTTCGAGCCTCGGGGGCACCCCAAGGCCGACATGACGGCGGAGATCCGGATGGGCGAGCCGAGCTTCGGCCCGCCGGTACCGGCTCCCGTGGGCCCGCCCGCGGCCGACGGTACGCCAGCCGGTGACCTGCAGCGGATCGACCAGATGCGCCGGACGTTCCAGCCGCGCCGGTTCGGCAGCGGCTACGACCCGGGGCAGGTCGACCGGCTGTTCGAGGGCATCATCTCGGCGATGGCGGGTCGCGGCGGCATGGCCTTCAACGAGGCGGAACTCGACCCGAGGCAGTTCAGCCTCGTACCGGGTGGCTACTTCGAGGCCGAGGTCGACGCCGCGCTGCGCGAGGTCCGCGACATCCTCCGCCGCCGCTGACGCCCCACCGAGATCACTAGCGCCAGCTCAGCCCCGCAAGCCGTTCTTGCGGAGGAGCCAGTCGCCGAGCAGGATCGCCGCGATCAGGCCGGCGAGGCCGACCAGCCACAGCTTCGCCGTGCCGCTGACCTCGTTGTTGCCCAGGATCATCGAGAGCAGCGCGATGATCGTGATGACGGCCCCGATCCGGGCCGCCTTGAGGCTGCCCGGCTTGTGCTGGTCGGGTGCGGTCACCGGCTCCTCGTTGCCAGCCACCTGAGGTCCTTTCTCCCGCGGTCCGGAGTCGCCATCAGTGTGGCATGCCGGGCCACGGTAGCTTTTGGGGGTACGACAGCCCCGACCTGGAGGACCAGTGCGACTCACCGGGACCGGCCACGCGAGCATGCGCATCGACACGTCCGCGGGCAGCATTCTGTGTGACCCGTGGGTGAACCCGGCCTACTTCGCGTCCTGGTTCCCGTTCCCGGACAACTCCCAGCTCGACTGGGAGGCGCTCGGGAACACCGACTACCTCTACGTGTCCCACCTGCACCGCGACCACTTCGACGCCGCGCACCTGGCCCGGTTCGTGAACAAGAAGGCCACCGTGCTGCTGCCGGAGTACCCGACCAGCCAGCTCGAGGACGAGCTGCGCGAGCTGGGGTTCACCAGCTTCCTGAAGACGACCTCGAACGAGCCGGTCGAGCTCGACGGCGGCCTGACCATCATGATCCAGGCGCTGACCAGCCCGACCGACGGACCGATCGGGGACTCGTCGCTCTGGGTCGAGTGCGACGACATCAGGCTGCTCAACCAGAACGACGCCCGCCCCACCGACCTGAGCATGTTCGCCGCGCTCGGCCACGTCCACGCGCACCTGCTGCAGTTCTCCGGTGCGATCTGGTACCCGATGGTCTACGAGCTGCCGACCGCCGCGAAGACCGCGTTCGGCAAGCAGAAGCGGGACCGGCAGTTCGACCGGACCGTGCGGTACGTCGACGACCTCGGGGCCAGCTGGGTCTTCCCGATCGCCGGGCCGCCGTGCTTCCTCGACGAGGAGCTGTGGCACTTCAACGACCTCGGTACGGACGAGGGCAACATCTTCCCCGACCAGCAGGTCTTCATCGACCACTATCAGGGACTGGGATACCACAACGGGGTGATCCTGCTCCCCGGCAGCACGGCGACCCTGACCCGGGACTCGTGCCAGACCACCCACCCCGTCCCGGACGTCCGGGAGTTCTTCGCCCGCAAGGAGGAACACCTGCGGGCGTACCAGGAACGGCAGCGTCCGGTGATCGCGGCGGCCAAGCGGTCCTGGCGGCACCCGGAGATCGACGTGGTCAAGGAGCTCAAGCGGCGGATCGAGCCGCTGCTGGACGAGTCGGTCTACCTGGCCCAGGGGGTCGGCGGCCCGGTCCGCCTGGACCTCGTCAGCCTGGACGGGGACGCCGTCGAGTCCATTGTGGTCGATTTCCCGAACAAGCAGGTGCGCCGGGCCGCGGACGAGAAGGTGCGCTACCGGTTCCGGACCGAGCGGACGCTCGTCGAGCACCTCATCCACGTCGAGGAGATCGACTGGGTGAACTCGCTCTTCCTGTCCTGCCGCTTCTCCGCGGCCCGGATCGGCCAGTACAACGAGTTCGTGTACGCGTTCTTCAAGTGCCTCTCCGAGGAGCGTCTGCAGTACGCCGAGGGCTGGTACGCCGAGCAGAAACCGGACGCCGAGGACGTCAAGATCGGTGACTGGATCGTGCAGCGCCGCTGCGCCCACCTCAAGGCGGACCTGACCCGTTTCGGCAAGGTCGAGGACGGCGTGCTCACCTGCCAGATGCACGGCTGGAAGTGGGACCTCGCCTCGGGCCGGTGCCTGACCAGCGTCGGCCACGAGGTGAGGTCCAGGCCGGCTTAGCGCAGCGACGGTTCGGCCACCCGGGTCCACTCCCGACCGTCGGTCGACAGCCAGGCTCCCTGCCCGATGCGCGACTCCACGTACCCACCGGGCACCCAGACCGCGCCGGCGCCGGGCCCGTCCGCTACCTCGCGGAACGTCGTACCGCGGTCGTCGCTGGCGTACGCGGTCGAGCCGATCCGGACGATCAGCGTGCCGTCGGGGCGCACCGCCGCCGCAACCGGACCGGGCACGTGCACCCGCAGCTGTGCGGTGCTGGGCTCCCACGTCCGCCCGCCGTCGACCGTCCGGTACACCCGGGCCTGCGTGCCTTCCACCACGACCACGTACCCGGTCGAGCCGTCGTGGCTGGCCACCGCGGTACCGCCGTTCGCCGACGCGGTGAACTCGCGGCCGACCCAGGTACGCCCGCCGTCGTGGCTCACGTTCACCACCGCGACGGCCGCCTCGCGGCCGTGGTCGTACCGCAGACCCGCCAGCCACAGGCCGTTTCCGGGCGGCACGCTGGCCGCCGGGCGGCCGTACCGCGGTGCCCCGGCGAGCTGGACGACGTCGCCGGTGGCCGGGTCGATCGCCCGGATCGCGGATCCGGCGGGCAGCGGGCTCCACCCGTCGGGGATGGCCGGCACCGTGCGCGGGGCGGCGGTCCGCCAGGACCGGCCGCGGTCGGTGCTGACGAAGAGCCGGTTCGTCGCGTCGTACACGACCACGGTGTCCGGCCCGTGCCCGGTGACGGCGAGCACGATCACGTCCTCCGGCACCGGCAGGTAAGACGCCCGCCAGGTCGCGCCGCGGTCCGAGGAGACCGCCAGCATCTGGGCACAGGTCCGCTCGGCGCACTCGCGGTACGGCAGGAAGAGGTGTTCGAGGTCGCCCGCGGCGATCGCGGTCAGCGGGGAGGCGGCGCGGGGTGCCGCGGTGGTCGGCGTGACCGTCGGGTCGGCACCGGACCCGCCCGGCGGGATGCCGGCCGCGACGCCGGCGCCACCGGCCGCGGCGACCGCGACCAGCGTCACGCCGGCCGTGCGCACCCGGGTCCGGCGGCGCGCGGCTCGGCGTACCACCTCGGTGTACCGGGGCCTGAACGCGGCCTGGACGTCGTCCCGCAGGCCGGTGAAGTCGATCTCAGACATGGCGCAGCTCCTTGGTCTCGTCTTTGGTGTCGCCAAGGTAGGAGGCGAGCGCCTGCCGGCCGCGGACCAGCCGGGCCTTGACCGCGCTGACCGAGCAGCCGAGCACGTCGGCGACCTCGGTCACGGGCAGGTCCGCGAGGTGGTGCAGGACGATCGCCTCGCGGGTACCCCGCGGCAGCCGTTGCAGCGCGGTCACCAGAGCGATGCGGTCGGCTGACAGCTCGGGCACGACCGGCGACCGGGGCACCCGCCCGGTGCGGACGAGCCGGTCGAACAGGGCCCGCCGGCGGTACCGCGACCTGGCCAGGTTGATCGCCACGGTCCGCAGCCAGGCCTCCGGGTTGTCGACCCGGCGCAGCCGGCCGGGTCGGGCCAGCGCCCGGGCGAACGCGTCGTGGACGGCGTCCTGCGCCTCGCCGAAGTCACCGGTCACCGCGTACAGCTGCGCGACCAGCCGGGCGGCGGAGGCGGCATACAGCTCCCGGACGTGTTCGTCGTCAGCCATGTGCATACGACGCACGAGACGGCCGCACGGTCACATCATCAGACCCCGATGGCATAGTGAGCAGTATTCACGTGACTGGGGGGTGCGGTGTTCGCGTGGTGGGGGCATCGTGTCGTGCGCTTCCGGTGGCTGGTCCTGCTCGGCGGGCTGGCCCTGGTCCTGCTCGGCGGTACCTGGGGGCTCGGCGTCTTCGGCGCGCTCTCGGGTGGGGGGTTCGAGGATCCGAACAGCCCGTCCAGCCGGGCCCACCAGCGCATCGAGCAGGAGCTGGGCCGGCAGGACGCGGACCTGCTGGTGCTCTACTCCAGCCCGACATCCACAGTGGACGATCCGGCGTTCCGGGACGCGGTCGGCCGGACCCTCGACGGGGTCCGGCAGCGCCCGGAGGTGGCGAGCGTCCGGTGGCCCGCGCCGCACCTGGAGTCGACCGACCGGCACGCCACGTACGCGGCCATCCAGCTCCGGCAGGGTGACGAGGACGCCAAACTCGTCGCGCTGGACGCGGTCACCCCGGCGCTGTCCGCACCCGGCCTGCAGACCGAGGTCGGTGGCCTGATCCCGTTCCTGCGGGACGCCAACGACCAGATCGAATCCGACATCGTACGGGCCGAGCTGCTCTCGTTCCCGCTGCTGCTGATCCTGCTGGTGGTCATCTTCCGGGGCCTGGTCGCCGCGACGACTCCGCTGCTCGTCGGAGTGCTGGCGATCTTCGGCGGGTTCGTCGCCACCCGGTTGCTCACCGAGGTCACCGAGGTCTCGACGTTCGCCGTCAACATCATCACGATGCTCGGGCTGGGCATGGCGATCGACTACGCGCTCTTCGTGGTCAGCCGGTTCCGCGAGGAGCTCGCGGCCGGCCGCGGCACGCCGGAGGCGATCGCGACGACCCTCGCCACCGCGGGCCGTACCGTGCTCGTCTCCGGCCTGACGGTCGCGCTGGCGCTCGCCAGCCTGCTGATCTTCCCGATGGGGTTCCTGCGCTCGATGGGCTGGGGCGGCATGGCCGCCGTCCTGGTGGCCATGATCGCCGCGCTGACCGTCCTGCCGGCGTTGCTCGCCGTGCTGGGCCCGCGGGTCAACGCGCTGTCCCTGAAGAGGCGTCCGGCGACCGGTACGAGCGGCGCGTGGGAGCGGCTCGCCCGCAGCGTCATGCGGCGCCCGGTCTGGTACGCGGTGGCGGTCGTCGCCCTGCTCGTCGTGCTCGCGGCACCGTTCCTGCGGGCCCGGTTCGGCGGGTTCGACGAGCGGGTGCTGCCCGAGGGCACCCCGAGCCGGACGGTGACCGCGCGCATCGCGGCCGAGTTCCCCGGCGGCACGGCGGCACCGATCGCGGTCCTCGTCTCCGGGGCCCCGGTCCCCGTCGCGGCCGCCTTCGTCGACCGGGTCGCCGCGGTGCCCGACGTCACCGCCGCCCGGGTCGCCGCGAACCGCGGCGAGTCGACCCTGATCTCGGTCAGCTACCAGGGTGAGTCATCCGAGAGCCGGGCCCGGGACGTGGTCGCCCGGATCCGGGCGCTGGAGCCGCCGGCCGGCGCCGAGGTGCTGGTGGGTGGCCGGACAGCCGCCGACCTGGATCAGCTCGACACCCTCGGCGACCGGCTGCCGTGGATGGCGTTGCTGGTCGGCGGCGTCACGGTCGTCCTGCTGTTCCTCGCGTTCGGATCGCTGCTGCTGCCGGTGAAGGCGGTCGCCATGAACATCGTCTCGATCGGTGCCTCGTTCGGGGTGGTGGTCTGGGTGTTCCAGGACGGTCACCTGGCCGACCTGCTCGGCTTCACGCCGACCGGCTTCCTGGAACCGACCGACCTGATCCTGCTGCTGGCTGTCCTCTTCGGACTGTCGACGGACTACGAGGTCTTCCTGCTCTCGCGGGTGCGCGAGGAGTGGGACGGTACCGGCGACAACACCCGGTCGGTCGCGGGCGGGCTGCAGCGTACCGGCGGCATCATCACCGCGGCGGCGCTGTTACTGATCATCGTGGTCGGCGGGTTCGCCACCGGTGGTACCGCCTCCATCAAGATGCTCGGCGTCGGGGCGGTGGTCGCGATCGTGGTCGACGCGGTACTCGTCCGGGCGTTGCTGGTCCCGGCGACAATGCGCCTGCTCGGCCGGTGGAACTGGTGGGCACCCGGCCCGCTCGCCCGGGTCTACCGCCGGTACGGCCTGCGCGAGACCGCGGGCCGCGCACCCGAACAGGAGCCGGCGCCGGTCCGCTAGATATCGATCACCGTAACGATTACGGTCGCTGGTGTGGACCGTAGGACCGTTCTGCGCGCCGGCCTCCTCGGTGCCGGCACCGCTACGTTCTCCGGAGCGCTCTGGGCCGACGCGTTCGGCGCCGCGGCACAGCCGGGACCCAGCCCGTACGGCGACCTGCTCCCGGCCGACGCCAACGGGATCCAGCTACCGGCCGGCTTCACCAGCCGGGTGATCGCGCGCTCGCGGCAGCGGGTCGCCGGCACCGGGTACCTCTGGCACGACGCCCCGGACGGCGGCGCCTGCTTCGCCGACGGTACCGGCTGGATCTACGTGTCGAACTCGGAGATCCCGTTGCTGGGTGGGGCGTCCGCGGTCCGGTTCGGGGCCGACGGCACGGTCGTCGGCGCGTACCGGATCCTCGGCGGCACGAACGTCAACTGCGCCGGCGGGGCGACGCCGTGGGGTACCTGGCTCTCGTGCGAGGAGGTACCGCTCGGGCGGGTCTTCGAGACCGATCCGTACGGCGTCCGGTCGGCCAGCGCGCGGACCCGGATGGGCCGGTTCAAGCACGAGGCGGCCGCGTGCGACCCGGACCGGCAGGTGGTGTACCTGACCGAGGACGAGGGTGACGGCTGCTTCTACCGGTTCCGGCCGGACATCTGGGGCAACCTCGACACCGGCACGCTGGAGGTGCTGTGCGCGCCGGCCGGGTCGACCACCGGCCCGGTGACCTGGCAGCGCATCCCCGACCGGGACGGCTTCCCGATCCCGACCCGGCTGCAGGTGGGCGCGGCGAAGCACTTCGACGGCGGCGAGGGCTGCCACTACTCGGCGGGCGTGTGCTACTTCACCACCAAGGGCGACAACCGGGTGTGGGCGTACGACGCCGTGCACCAGGCGCTGGACCTCGCGTACGACGACTCGCTGATCCCGTCCGGCGCGGCGCCGCTGACCGGGGTGGACAACATCACCGGTGTCCCATCGGGGGACCTGTACGTCGCCGAGGACGGCGGCAACATGGAGATCAACATCGTCACGCCGGGCGGCGTGGTCGCCCCCGTGCTGCGCATCCTCGACCAGGCCAGCTCGGAGATCACCGGCCCGGCGTTCGCCCCGGACGGCAGCCGGTTGTACTTCTCCTCGCAGCGCGGCACGGCCGGACACACGGGTGGTGGCATCACGTACGAGGTGCGTGGACCATTCCGTAGGTGACCATCTATCGCACCGACCGGCTGGACGTCCGCGAATGGACCGACAACCCGGCCGACCTGGCCCGGATCCACGACATCTACTCGCGCTGGGACGTGGCCCGGTGGCTCGGTGCGACCCCGCAGCCGATGGAGGATCCGGCCGAGGCCGAGGTTGCCGTACGCCGCTGGCACGGCCTGCACGAGGACACCGGCGGCCGGTACGGCGCCTGGGCGGTCGAGGTCCGCGACACCGGCGCCGTGGCCGGCACGGTGCTGTTCAAGGAGTTGCCGAACGGCGACGGCGAGGTCGAGGTCGGCTGGCACCTGCACCCGGACTCGTGGGGTCACGGGTACGCGACCGAGGCCGCCCGGGGAGCGATCGAGCGCGGGTTCGCCGCCGGGCTGACCGAGGTGTGGGCCGTCGTCAAGCCCGGTAACCAGGCGTCCATGGCGGTCTGCCACCGGCTGGGCATGGTCTCGCTCGGCCCCACCACCCGGTGGTACGGCGTCGAGGTCGAGCACTTCCGGCTCGCCGCGCCGTAGCCCGGCCCGGCCCGGACCGGCCCGCGGTGATCATGGGGTGGGCGGCAGCGCCGGCGGCGTGTCGTGGCGCCGACCCATGCTCGCCAGGTAGAGCGCGGGCCCCGATCGGGGACAATGAGCGGGTGACCGCGCGCGACATCGTGATCCTGGGCTCGACCGGCTCGATCGGTACCCAGGCCATCGACATCGTGCGGCGCAACCCCGACCGGTTCCGGGTCGTCGGGCTCGGTGCCGGTGGCGGCAACGTGGCCCGGCTCGCCGCGCAGGCGCTCGAACTCGGCGTCGAGGTCGTCGGTGTCGCGCGGGCCAGCTCCGCGCAGGACCTGCAGCTTGCGTTCTACGCCGAGGCGCAGCGCCACGGGTACCCGACCGGCGGGTTCCGGATCCCCAAGATCCTCACGGGTCCGGACGCGATGGTGGAGCTGGCCGGGTGGCCCTGCCATACCGTGCTGAACGGCGTCGTCGGGTCGCTCGGTCTCGCGCCCACGCTCGCCGCCCTGCGCGGCGGCCGTACGCTCGCGCTCGCCAACAAGGAGTCGCTGGTCGCCGGCGGCCCGCTGGTCCGCGCCGTCGCCGCGGAGGGGCAGATCGTCCCGGTCGATTCGGAGCACTCCGCGCTCGTCCAGTGCCTGCGGGCCGGCCGGCGGGACGAGGTACGGCGGCTGGTGCTGACCGCGAGCGGTGGCCCGTTCCGGGGGCGCCGCCGCGAGGAGTTGTCGAACGTCACACCCGCGGACGCGCTGCGCCACCCGACCTGGGACATGGGCCCGGTCGTCACGATCAACAGCGCCACGCTGGTGAACAAGGGCCTCGAGGTGATCGAGGCGCACGAGCTGTACCGGGTGCCGTACGACCGGATCGAGGTGGTGGTCCACCCGCAGTCGGTGCTGCACTCGCTGGTCGAGTTCACCGACGGGTCGACGCTCGCCCAGGCCGGCCCGCCGGATATGCGGTTGCCGATCGCGCTGGCGCTGGCCTGGCCGGACCGGGTACCCGGGGCGGCGCGGGCGGTCGACTGGACCACGGCACACCGCTGGGAGCTCGAGCCGTTGGACGGGGAGGCGTTCCCGGCCGTGGCACTGGCGAAGGCGGCGGGGGAGGCCGGACGGTGCCGGCCGGCGATCTACAACGCGGCCAACGAGGAGTGCGTCGCCGCGTTCGTGGACGGGCGGCTGCCGTTCCTCGGCATCGTCGACACCGTGGCGCGTGTGCTGGACGAAGCGCCCGACTTTCCCGAACCAGGTACCGTCGAGGAGGTACTCGCCGCGGAGGCCTGGGCGCGCGCCCGCGCACGGGAGATCATCGTCGCGGACGCCCAGCCAGCGAAGGGAGCCTGATGGCCTACGCACTCGGGGTGGCACTGTTCGCGCTCGCCATCCTGATCTCGGTGTCCCTCCACGAAGCCGGACATATGGCGACAGCCAAGGCGTTCGGGATGAAAGTCACCCGATACTTCATCGGCTTCGGACCGACGCTCTGGTCGTTCCGCAGGGGCGAGACCGAGTACGGCGTCAAGGGCATCCCGCTCGGCGGGTTCGTCAAGATCGTCGGAATGACCCCGCAGGACGACGACGTCGAACCCAAGGACGAGCCGCGGGCGATGTGGCGGTACCCGGTGTGGAAGCGCACGATCGTGATGTCCGCGGGCTCGGCGACGCACTTCCTGCTCGCGTTCGTGGCGCTCTGGCTCAGCGCGATCTTCATGGGCCTGCCCAACCCCGAGCTGGCCAAGTACGACAACACCGCGTACGTCCAGGTGACCGACTGCGTGATCGTGGCGCCCGAGTCACGGGCCTGCCAGGCCGGCGATCCGAAGGCCCCGGCCGAGGCCGCCGGCCTCGAGGACGGCGACAAGATCACCGCGATCAACGGCGCCGCGATCGCGTCGTACCAGGACCTGATCAAGCAGATCCGCGCCGCCAAGCCCGGTCCGAACGACATCACCGTCGAGCGGGACGGCCGGGTCACCACGCTGAAGGCGGACCTCGTCGCGGTCCAGCGACCCCCGGTGGACAACCCGGAGGGCCCGGCCACCACGGTCGCCGCGCTGGGCGTCGGGCCCGGGCTGCCGCCCGGCGTGCCATACACGATCAAGCACGACCCGGTCAGCGCCGTGGGCGCCTCGGCCGACTTCACCGGCCAACTGGCCGTGGCGACCGTCGAGTCGATAAAGCGGTTCCCGGAGAAGGTCCCGCGGCTGTGGGCCGCGCTCAACGGCGACGAACGCGACGCGGACACCCCGATCAGCGTGGTCGGCGCGAGCCGGCTCGGCGGCGAGGCGGTGGAGAACAACGCCTGGGCGCTGTTCATCTCGCTGTTCATCACGCTGAACTTCTTCGTCGGCGTGTTCAACCTGCTGCCGATCCTGCCGCTGGACGGCGGGCACATCGCGATCGCCTGGTTCGAGAAGGTCCGCTCCTGGATCTACGCCCGGCTCGGCCGGCCGGACCCGGGTCGGGTGGACTACTTCAAGCTGATGCCACTCACGTACGCGATCATCTTCATCTTCGGCGGCTTCACGCTGCTGACGGTCGCGGCCGACATCGTCAACCCAATCACTCTGTTCAGGTGAGCCACGCGTGACTGCGATCAACCTTGGAATGCCCTCGCCGCCGCCGCCGCCCCAGCTGGCACCCCGGCGGGCGTCCCGCCAGATCATGGTGGGCTCGATCCCGGTCGGTGGTGGCGCGCCGGTCTCCGTCCAGTCGATGACGACCACGCTGACCGCGGACGTGAACGCGACCCTGCAACAGATCGCGGAGCTGACCGCGGCCGGCTGCCAGATCGTCCGGGTGGCCGTGCCGTCGGCCGACGACGTCGAGGCGTTGCCGGCGATCGCGCGCAAGTCGCAGATCCCGGTGATCGCGGACATCCACTTCCAGCCCCGGTACGTGTTCGCCGCGATCGATGCGGGGTGCGCCGCGGTACGGGTGAATCCGGGGAACATCAAGCAGTTCGACGACAAGGTCGGCGAGATCGCCCGGGCGGCGCAGGCGGCCGGCGTACCGATCCGGATCGGCGTGAATGCCGGATCGCTGGACCACCGGCTGCTCGCCAAGCACGGCAAGGCGACCGCCGAGGCGCTGGTGGAGTCGGCGTTGTGGGAGTGTTCGCTCTTCGAGGAGCACGGCTTCCGGGACATCAAGATCTCGGTGAAGCACAACGATCCGGTCGTGGTGATCCGGGCGTACCGGCAACTGGCCGAGCAGTGTGACTACCCGTTGCACCTCGGCGTGACCGAGGCCGGCCCGGCCTTCCAGGGCACGATCAAGTCGGCGGTGGCGTTCGGTGCGCTGCTGGCCGAGGGCATCGGGGACACGATCCGGGTGTCGCTGTCCGCGCCGCCGGTCGAGGAGGTCAAGGTCGGCAGCGCGATCCTGGAGTCGCTCGGGCTGCGCGAGCGCGGGCTGGAGATCGTCTCCTGCCCGTCCTGCGGGCGGGCCCAGGTCGACGTCTACAAGCTCGCCGACGAGGTGACCGCCGGGCTGGAGGGGCTGCCCGTCCCGCTGCGCGTCGCCGTGATGGGTTGCGTGGTCAACGGTCCCGGCGAGGCGCGGGAGGCCGACCTCGGCGTGGCTTCCGGCAACGGCAAGGGCCAGATCTTCGTCCGCGGCGAGGTCATCAAGACCGTGCCGGAGTCGCAGATCGTGGAGACGCTGATCGAGGAGGCGCTCCGGCTGGCCGAGCAGATGGGTGCAGACCTGCCCGAGGAACTGCGCGGTCTGACCGGGTCGCCGACCGTCACCGTCCACTGAGGACCTCACGGGGGCCCGATCGCGCAGTCCGTCCCGCGCGAGGGCATCACGATCTCGCCTGGGGGCATCCGCGGCCGTCGCCCTCAACCACCCGGGTCCGGGTCGGCTCGTACTCGACGTGGATGGACCGCGGTTCTTTGTGGGTGTGGGCGGCGGCCGTAACCATCTACGGCTGTCGTTCTCAATGCTCGACCTGGATGCGCTGGTAGACGGTGCTCGTCGCCTCGGGGCGGCGCTCAGATAAGGGCGGATCTGACCAGGAGCCCCGAGTTTTGCTCACTTATTTGCGCCGAGCAGGGTTGGGTTGGCCAGGCTCCGGGACAGTTACCATTCGTTGTGACGGCGGTGTACAGTCGACGGTCGGGTTGCACAGCTCTGTCCAGAGTTCGCTTGCTGACTTAGGGCTCGGCGATCATGGCTCCATCCCGCGACTTGGTCTTGAAAGGGCGCGACAATGAAGGAGGCTGTGGTCTTGCCATCAGGGCCAGAAGTCCCGAAACTGGACAATATGGAACCCCCGGCAGTGTCGCCTCCGACCCGTAACCACGAAGGTCTTTGGGACGCATTCGACTCCGGCGCGTACAGCGACGAGAACTATAGCGATCTTCGCGAGGACGATCGGATGATCGCGGAGAAGGTACGGGACTTCTTCGCGACGTGCGACCTTGGTCCAGGCGTGCACGGCGTTGATGTCGGTGCGGGCTCCAACCTCTATCCGTCGTTGGCCATGCTGCCGTTTTGCGACCGCCTGGATCTCAATGAGTTCTCGACCAGCAACGTAGAGTGGTTGCGGGCCGAGCAACGCGACGGCTTCGATCCGAGGTGGGACAAGTTCTGGCAGATCTACACCGAGCATCCGGTGTACGCACGATACGCAGCTGACCACGATCCTCGGGTGGAATTCAGTCACAAGGCGATCATTAGCCAGGGCAGCATCTTCGCCTTGCCCACCGGCGAGTGGGACGTAGGTGTCATGTTCTTCGTGGCGTGCTCGCTGTCCACGGACGAGCAGGAGTTCCGCGACGCCGTGCACTGTTTCGTCCGCTCGCTCAAGGCCGGCGCCCCCTTTGCCGCAGCGTTCATGACCGGGTCCCGGGGATATTGCGTCGCCGACCGGTTGTTTCCCGCCGTGCCAATCGACATGGAGGCTGTGACCCGATCATTGGAGCCGGTCGCCTATGATTTGAAGGTCGAGGAAATTGTCGGCGACCGCCCTCTGAGACCTGGTGTCGGCATGTTGCTCGCCTTGGGCCGCGCCTCGGGGGGGTAGGCCCGCCGAAACGTTCATGATCAGAATGGTGGCCCGCACCCATGAGGATCCAGCCCCGACAGCAGCTTCTCGAAATCTGGCAGGCAACGGCGCGTTCATCTTTTCGCGAGGGCAAGTGGGTTTGGGGCGGACGCCATCAGGGGAGCTCGATCGGCGATGCTGAGCAGCTCCTCTGCGTCATGCTCCCCGCGACTGAGATACCGCGGTTCCGGCTCGACCGCCCGAACGAGACCGACGACGACGTGCTCCGTGTGCTGCGCGTGTTCGGCGACGAGGTCGAGATCCCGCGCCAACTGGTCCGCGCGGTGACCGAGTACATGCGCAACTACGCCGATCTCGACGGCGTACCGATATTCCCGGCCGGCTCATACCTGACCTCGAGCGATCCCGCTACTCCGATCACGGACGAGCAGCTCGGGCTCGATGTCGTGGAGTCGTTCGCCGCGTCGGTCACTCTCGCGCTGGCCACGATCGGGTTCTGCCGCGTGTTCCGCCAGGGTCTGACCCGGCAGGAGATCATCACTGAAGTGACCGCGCTGGAGGCGCTGGCCAGTCGCCGCCTGACAGCCGCGATGGTGGGTCTGCTCCGGAGTTTTACGATCAACGTCTTCGAGGTGGACTCCGATGCCGGGCGACGGCTCCTGCAGACGATCAACCAGGAACGCCTGCCGCAGCGTACGGCCGTCGACGAGCTGAACGCCGAGTTGCGAGAGGTCCGCGCTGGCCTGCGGGACTACATCATCATCGGCTCCGGCCAGGACGTTGACCTCGACCCGAGCCGGCTCTTCGAGTGCGGCTGGTCGTGGGGACTCATCAAGGACGCGCAGAAGGTACCGTTCGTCGACGGCGCGCTCCAGCGCGAAGGGCACGCGATCAACGCGCCCTATCTCTACTTCACGGTCGTTGCGCTCGACGGCATCGCAGACCTGTTCTCGGCCCGAACGCGACTGCTCGGTCTGCTCGACGAAGAACAGCAGCGGCTGGCTCGGGCGCTGGAAATCAGGTGGGAGCTGACCCAGGCCTACTGGGCAGCGGTCGCCGGTTTCGGCGGTGGCCGCTGGCCGTTGGAGGACATCCCCTGGCGCACCGTCGATGGCGAGGAGTCGGACTACTTCAGCCTCTTGGTGACCGCGATTGCCGCGCGGGACCTCGCCCAGCGTCGGGACACCGACGTTGACCTGAGCCGTCTCGGTCAAGTCCTTACCGAGCTTGCCAATCGCGGTCGATTGACCCGGCGTCCCTTCACCGGCGACCCGGCGGTGTTGCTTCACCAACCCGGGGTACGGGTCACGCTGGAGTTCGAGGGCGAGTTCGACGGACCGCAGCTGGTCTACGAGGCGAGCGACTTCGCCCCGTTGCTTCTCAAGCGGGTCATCCGCGTCGCCAGCTTGATCAACAATGTCGAGCTTCGAGGCCGGTTGCTGGACCTGGCCGACCAGGTCTGGGATCACGTTGCAGTGCGGAGGTTGCGGGTAGGAATAGCGCGGGATCTGTGGGATCAACCAGCCCAGGCCTACAGCTCGATCGAGGTGAAATACGAGCTGCCGACCTGGCACCACACCGTTCGAGTCGTGGAGAGCCTGGTCTTCGCCGCGGATCTGGTAAGCACCCATCCACTGCGCAGCGACGGGTTGGCGGGCCTCGCCCAGGAGTTGTTGTCCGAGGCCGAGCACCTCTTCGACCAGGAAATGCTTGCCGGGTCCACTGAAGCCGGACCTGCGATCCGGCAGAGCATGGACAAGGTGCGCCAACGGTTGCGCCGGGCCCGCAGGATCAGCCCCGACCGCCCGGGCAGCGCGGTGGCTGTTCTCTTCAGTGTGCTGCGGGACATCGACCAGCTGGCGGCGGCACGGTCGGATGTGGCAGGAGCTGACTAGCGATGCTGGTCTTCGCTACCTCGGACAAGGGCGGCACGGGGCGATCCGTGACGAGCAGCAATCTTGTTTACCGGCGAGCCTTGCAGGGTAGCGACATGTGCTATCTGGACTTCGACTTCGGTTCGCCGACCGCCGGCTCCATCTTCCAGATCAACGCAGCCGAGCACGGCACCTCCGACGGTGGGCTTCATTCGTACCTCCGTGGTGCGGTGGAAACGGCGCAGCGGCTGGACGTGTGGAGCGAGTCGGATCGGGCCAGCCTGCGGGGGCGACCAGATGGCGCCGGTCAGCTCGTCCTCTATCCGGGTGACCTGGGAGGTGGCGAGTTCGCCTCGAACGGTGACGTCGTGGGTCGGTGCGTCAAACTGTTGTTGCGTCTTGACGAAGAGTTCGACATCATCTTGGTCGACCTGAGCGCTGGCCGTTCCTTCGCGACCGAGATCGTGCTTGCGGCGACCGCCGATCCGCGCCTGGTCAGGAAGCAGTACCGATGGCTCGTGTTCCACCGATGGACCCGGCAACACATCATTGCCGCCGCGGGTTTGATCCATGGCCCCAAAGGCCTTATCGGGACGGGAATCGCCTGCGGGCACGATGAGGAGAGGTTGAGGCAGGCGATCCGGCTCGTCCGGACTGCGGTGGTCGATCCCAACTCCGACGACCTCGCCGGCCTCCGTCCCGCGCAGGTGGCCTGGCTGCGTGTCGCGGATCACGAGTTGAAACGTCTGGCCAGCGAGCTGCACATCGGACGGACCTCCATGCTGGGAGCCGTCCCACTGGATCCGGTGTTGCAGTGGCGTGAGCAGTTGATCTCAGATACCGACACGATTACGCGGGAGATCGCCAACCAGGCCACCGTCGCGGCGTTCGAGCTGCTGGCCAAGCGACTAACCGACGACGCAGCATGGACCGGCATGTGATCGGGGCCGTTTCCGGGAACGTGTCGGACGCAGCAAGGGTCGCCCGGCTTCCACTGGCACACCTGTCCATCGAGGTCGGCCACCTCTACGCGGAGGATTTCGACGGTGGTCCCGAGCGCCTCAGAGACCTGTTTCGCCGGGCGGCCCCGTGGGAACGTGCCGCACGGCTGACGTGCGCCGAGCAACTCAAGCCGGTCACCGCCCGGATCAGCACGTGTTTCCTCGTCGACGACTACTTCAGTCAGTTCAGCTCGCCAGAGGTGGTCGTGCCGCAGATCATCGAAGCGGCGTCGGAGGCGGGATTGCGGCTGGACTACCTCGCCCGGGAATCGGCTTGCGTCGCCGCCGACGGCGTCGAGATCGCGCGGCTGGTGGAGGCGCGGATGGTGCCGGACCCTCCACCAGGGACGAACGGGACACGACCGCCGGCAAGCGTGACCGGATGGCTCTGCAACGGCGAGCGGAGCCCACACGAAGAGGTCAGCGAGGCGATGCAGCCAGCCCTGGCGTGGCGTCCGCCGAGCGAGAACGGTCGCAACAACCACTCGATCTTCGTTGACGTTCAGCTCTGGGACGAGGTCGATGGCCGTCGACGGTGGTCGTGTCCATATCTTGCGGCCGTCTGGCAGCTGTTGCGGCTAGGCCTGCTGCGACACATGGGTCAGCAGGTCGCCCGGCCGCGGGTCGCGGCCGGCTCCGCGTACCCGGCGCGCTGGGACGAGCTGCCACCAATCATCCAACTCACCGAGAAGCCGGCCGCGTTCAGCGCATTCCGGACGTGTTCCGTGCTGGACGCGCGATTTCTTCCGGTTGAGCATGCCGTGCGGACGATCTTGAGCCAGCTCGGCACCGCACGTACCGTTCGGGAGCAGATGGTCGAGCGGGCCGCGGCAGAGCGCCCGGCCCCCATCGCACTGCCAGCGGAGCTAGTCGACCGCATTGAATACATTTTTGCTGGTCCGGGCTGGCGCTGAGCGCGCATCTACGGGATCTCGGACGCTTCGTTCCAGAGCTCCTGGAACCGTTGGATGCGTGCCTGCACGGTGCCTTGTTTGGTGATGAGCCGGGTGTCGACGATCTCCGGACGAGTCCGCGGTCCGCCTGCGGGTGTGGTCTGGTAGGCGAGCACGGAGTCAAAGATGATGAAGTCCACAAACGGCGTACTATGGCGGATGCTCGCGATCCGTGACGAGTCCAGGATCTTTACCGCGATGCCGATCTCTTTGTGGTGCCGGCACACGGACTGAAACTTGGGGTCGTTCAGGAACTCCGTCGAGTGGTCGACGAGGATGAAGATACGGCGGATCCGCACACCTCGTCTGATCGCGTTCTGCTGGGCCTCCATATAGCGGTGCCCGAGGTCGCTTTCCCATAGTCCGCCATCTATGAAACTCGCTCCCGCGTCGACGGTGGTGAGACTCGTCGCGTCGATCGTGGCGGCCGCGACTCTGGTCAGCCCGAGCAACCAGTCGCGGTCCTCGCCCTCGTAGGTGATTTCCTCCCCGTCGCTGAGCGTCTTGAGCATCTCTGAGAGCCTGGTAATTTCGGCCTGGGCGAACTCGAACACGAGCGGTGGTGAGGACTTGACCTGGGTTGCATTCCGGACCAACTGCGTCATTTCATCGGTGTTCAGTTCGGACGCCTCGACAAGGCCAAACAGCTGAGTAGCGGCGTTGATCTTCTTGAAGCCCTCGTTGATGCGTTCCTCGTTCGTTCTGGCGTGGCCTTGGTAGGCGTTCGCCATGCTGTCCAGCTGCTTCTCCACGTCGTAGAGAAACTGGACCACGAACGCGATGCCGGCGACGAAGAACGATATGCCGAGACTCAGCAGGATGGTTTGCTGAGTGCTGGTGCGGTCCACCAGTTGTGCGATGAGGTAACCGACCACACCAACCACAAGGCTGACGAGAATCTTGAGAGGCAACCGCTGGCCGGTCGAGACTTCGGAGGCTCTAGACATGCTCTCCCCACAAACTGACCTGATCACAATGATGTCGACGCGGTTAACGAGAGTGCGGCGGCGAGTGCGAGCTGATCACGGATCCGGGTGACCAGCGCCTGCCATTGACGCGACATCGCCGGCCGTCGATCAACGGCTTCCCAGACATCGGCGAGCACATGGTCGATCCGGGCTGCGGGCATCCAGAGGTGAATCAAATAGTCGAGCGCCGGCTGCAGGCTCCCGATCACTGCTGACCTGTCGCCTGAGCCGATGGGGGCACGGCTGACCATCGACGTCACTGTCGCGAGCAACCAGTCATGGAGCGCGAGATCCTCGCACAGCGCCGCGATCTCCGAAACCGCGGTTTCCCGGTCCGGGAGAACCACGGTACATCCGAAGTCGCGGTCGGACAGCAGGGTGATGGAGAGCCGATCATCTCCGGCGGGCTGGAGAACCCAGCGGAGCCGGGAACGCTGAGTCTTGAATGGTGGCTCCTGGTTCAGGAAATCTTTGCTGTCCTGCACGCGATCGAGCGTCCGCCTACCGATTGCACTGAGGTCCAGAACGCGCCGGGAGGTGGTCTGACCGAGGAAGCCATCGGCGATCTGCGTTGGCGTCACTCTACCGATCGTCTCCACCACCCCGGGCTGGGCGAGGTAGTGCGACCACGGTTGGCGGCGGTCGACTGTGGCCTTGGTCATCTGTACGTACGCCGAGCCCTGCACGACGTGACCGCCGGCGATGGCGGCGCGCGAGATGACCGTGCCGATGGCTCGCACCTTTGATCCGGACGGCGTCGCGAGCTGACAGTCCACACCGGTCAGGAGGTCCTGGGACAGGACGTACGAGATCGGCCGGTCGGACCTGTGGACGTGTTCACTGACGTCGAAACCCAGGAGCCGTGTCGCCATGCTGGGCGACACGGGGACGGAGTTCCGCAACAGCGCGGTGTGCACCTCGCCCATGGTCACCATACGCGTCGGCTCGCCTTTCTCTGGACCAGCTCATTGCAGCCTCATGATGCATCCTCGGCGCAACGGCACCTTGGCAATGATCAATCAACCGGATGGGTGCCACTAAGTGTTTCGTGTCCGGAAGCCAATGTGGTGTGCTTCGTCGTCGGCCCGACATCAACGCGCTACCGCCCTCAACTCCGTAGTCTGTCAAGATAGGTCGATGGACGTTAATGTAGTCGAATGGTGACTGCCGACGTCCTGGTGATCGGGGCGGGCGTATCCGGCCTCACGACGGCGGTATGCCTTGCGGAAGCCGGGAGGAATGTTCGGATAGTCGCCGAGCGTCTGCCCAAGGCCACCACGTCGGCCGTCGCGGGGGCGAGCTGGGGTCCGTACATGGTCGAAGATCAACGTGTTCTGTACTGGAGCAGCGTAACGCGCCGGGCGCTCGAGCAGATCGCGACGTGGGGTAGCACCGGAGTGCGTCTGGTGAACGGTCTTGAAGCGTCCGAGGAACCGATGGATCCGCCGGGCTGGGCGACCGAGGTTTCCGACTTTCGGCTCTGCCGGCCGGACGAGCTGCCCGCGCGATACGCCAGCGGCTGGAGATACACCATTCCGCTGGTCGAGATGCCGATGTACCTCGGATACCTGGAAGAGCGGTTGGCGAGCGCGGGAGGCGAGATCGCCGTCGGCACGATCGGTTCATTCGCCGAGGTTGCCGAGAAGGCCCGTGCATTGGTCAACTGCACCGGTCTGGGTGCGCGGACGCTGGTTCCGGACGACGGCGTCTTCGCCGTTCGTGGTCAACTGGTCGTGGTCACGAATCCCGGCGTGGACTGGTTCTTTCAGGACAACGCCGACGGCGAGGAACTTACCTACTTCCTGCCCCACGACGGCCACGTCGTCCTCGGTGGCAGTGCCGTCGAAGACTCGCGCGACGAGCTTCCGGACCCTGACGTCGCGCAAAGAATCATCGACCGATGCGCGAAAATCGAGCCACGCCTACGCCATGCCGAGATCATCGACAACCGGGTCGGGCTGCGGCCGACGCGGGCTCACGTCCGTGTCGAACGGGGAGAGGTAGAAGGCGTACCGATAGTTCACAACTATGGGCATGGCGGAGCCGGACTGACCCTTTCCTGGGGCTGCGCCCAAGAGGTTGTCCGGCTCCTCGGATAGCAGTTCGACCGTGCCAGACGGTCGACGTTCACTCGGCCAGGATCGCGTAGAGCTTGCGCCTGGTCTCGTTGAGCACCTCGAGCGCGGCCCGCCGCTGCTCGTCGGTGCCCGAGAAGGCAACCTGGCGCAGCGCGTTCATGATGCCTAGGCCGGCCTCCCGGAAGTCCTGGGCCTGCGAGACGGTGTCGTCCGCGTACTCCGCCCAGGGCGCGTTCTCGGCCGCCCGCTCGGCTTCGGCCCGGCCGTCCTCGGTGAGCGCGAACCGGCGCCGGCCCTCGCTCGACTCGCTGGCGATCAGCCCTTCGTCCTCGAGCAGTTGGAGGGTCGGGTAGACCGAGCCGGGGCTCGGCCGCCAGATCCCGCCGGTGCGCGTGTCGAGCTCCTGGATCATCTCGTACCCGTGCATCGGGCGCTCGGTCAGCAGGGCCAGCACGGCCGCGCGGACGTCGCCGCGACGGCGTCCCCGCCCGCGGCCCCGGCCGTGACCATGCCCATGCCCGTGCGGCCCCGGGCCGAACGGCGGGCGCCACGGCCCGAACGCGAAGCGTCGCTCTTCATGCATCCAACGGTGCATGTGTCTCCCCCTTATGTGTGTCGTTGATAGGTCGACGATATATCGGAAACGTATCGCCCGCAAGAGGCTCTCCACGGTTCACAGGTGGGCGTGGCACATTGGTGTCGTGCTGACCATGCCGGCACGGCCTCTGGGCATCGCCGAGCGCCAGGCCGTCGAGCGTGTGCTCGACCGGGAACCCTTCGCGGGCGCGCAGGTGGCCGAGCGCATCCGCATCCACGGCCTCGGTTGGTGGCGCTCGGACGGCCGGGTGCTCGGCTACGGGCCGCGGCGGCGACTGGAAGCGCTGTGCTGGTTCGGCGCCAACGTCATCCCGGTCGGCGCCACCCCGGCGTCGGTCGCCGCGTTCGCCGAGGCGGTCGGTGGCGAGCCGCGCCGCTGTACGTCCATGGTCGGCCCGGCGGACGGCGTGCTCGGTCTGTGGGAACACCTGGCGTCCGCGTGGGGACCGGCCCGGGAGATCCGTGCCACCCAGCCTCTCCTGGCCACCTCCGATCCGCCGCGGGCCCGGCCCGATCCGGCGGTACGCCTGGTGGGCCCGGACGAGGAGGGCCTGCTCTACCCGGCGTCGGTGGCGATGTACACCGAGGAGGTCGGCGTCTCGCCGCTGGACGAGGATGGCGGCCGCGGGTACCGGCAGCGGATCGCCGATCTGGTGCGGACGCGGCGGGCGTACGCCCGGTTCGTCGACGGCACGGTGGTCTTCAAGGCCGAACTGGCGGTCGTGACCCGGCACACCGCGCAGATCCAGGGCGTCTGGGTCGCGCCCGGGTGGCGCGGCCGGGGTCTGGGCACGGCGGGCGTGGCGGCGGTCGTGCAGGACGCGCTCCGCCGGGTTGCGCCCTCGGTCAGCCTGTATGTCAACGACTTCAACCTCCCGGCCCGGAGTGCGTACGCTCGCTGCGGTTTCCGCCAGGTCGGTACCTTCGCCACCGTGCTGTTCTGATCCCGTATCTCAGATGCGGCTCGTCCCTAGGGGCGAGCGACGGTCCGTGATGGCGATGTCCGGCGTGAACCTCGGCCGGCCAGCCTTTTCAAGATCGTTGCTCTGGCACGCGGGTGCAGCTGACTGCAGGGTCGCGAGCTGGAACGGCGTTCACCGGGTGCCGACTCGGCCGAGATCTCCGGATAAAACCGGCAAAAGCCGCTAATGTCTACTCGGGGACATTTCCGAGGGGATCCGATCATGAACAAGTACCGCCGCGCGCTGGTGGCCGTTACCGGCATGCTCGCCGTGCTCCTGGCTGCCACCGCGTGCAACGAGTCCAACGACGGTGGCTCCGCCACGGGCGGGAGCGAGAGCACCGAGAACGGCTTCAAAATCGGCATCCTGCTGCCGGAGTCGAAGACGACCCGGTACGAGAGCTTCGACAAGCCGTACATGGAGGCCAAGCTCAAGGAGCTGTGCGCCAAGTGTGAAGTGCTCTACCAGAACGCCGACCAGGACAGCAGCAAGCAGCAGTCGCAGGCCGAGGCGATGCTCACCCAGGGCGTCAAGGTCCTCATCCTGGACGCGGTCGACGCCAAGGCCGCGGGCAGCATCGTGACCAATGCGAAGGGCCAGAACGTCCCGGTCGTCGCGTACGACCGGCTCGCCGAGGGTCCGGTCGACTACTACGTCTCGTTCGACAACAACAAGGTCGGCCAGGTCCAGGGCCAGGCTCTGCTCGACGCGGTCGGCCAGGGCGGTGACCCGAAGCGCGGTCAGGTCGTCATGATCAACGGCTCGCCGACCGACCCGAACGCGGCCGACTTCAAGGCCGGCGCCAAGTCCGTACTCGAGGGAAAGGTGAACATCGGCCAGGAGTTCGACACGCCGGACTGGTCGCCGGACAAGGCACAGCAGGAGATGGAGCAGGCCATCACCGCGCTGGGCAAAGACAAGATCATTGGCGTGTACGCGGCGAACGACGGCACCGCGGGTGGCGCCATCGCCGCGATGAAGGGCGGCGGGTTCACCACGATCCCGTTCACCACCGGGCAGGACGCCGAGCTGGCCGCGATCCAGCGGATCCTCGCGGGTGAGCAGGGTATGACCGTCTACAAGGCGATCAAGCCCGAGGCCGAGACCGCGGCCGAGATGGCGGTCGCGGTGGCGACCGGGAAGGAGTACTCCGGGCAGGCGACGGTGGCGAAGAACAACGGCACCAAGGACGTGACGTCGGTGCTGCTGACCCCGGTCGCGGTGACGAAGGACAACATCGACGACACCGTGATCAAGGACGGCTTCTACACGGCGGCCCAGGTCTGCACGGCACCGTACGCCCAGGCGTGCGCGGCGGCTGGCATCTCGTGATGGCACAGCCGGCCACACCGATCCTCGAACTGTCCGGCGTCTCCAAGCGGTTCGGTGCCGTCCAGGCGCTCACCGACGCCGAGCTGGAGGTACGCCCGGGCGAGGTCGTCGCGCTGGTCGGGGACAACGGCGCCGGTAAGTCCACGCTCATCAAGGTGATCGCCGGTGTCGGCCCCGCCGACACCGGCGAGATCCGCTTCGACGGCCGGCCGGTCCACATTGGAAAGCCCGCGGACGCCACCGCGCTCGGCATCGCGACCGTCTACCAGGACCTCGCGCTCGCCGACAACCTGGACGTCGTGGGCAACCTGTTCCTGGGCCAGGAGATGACGCAGTCCGGCGTGCTCGACGAGATCGGCATGGAGAAGAAGGCCAGCGAACTGCTGGACAGCCTGTCCGTGCGGATCCCGAGCGTACGGGTGCACGCGGCCGGGCTCTCCGGTGGGCAGCGCCAGTCGGTGGCCATCGCCCGCTCGCTGCTCGGCGAGCCGAAGGTCGTCGTGCTCGACGAGCCCACGGCCGCGCTCGGCGTGGCCCAGACCGCCGAGGTGCTCGACCTCATCGAGCGGCTCCGCGAGCGCGGCCTCGGCGTCATCCTGATCAGCCACAACCTCGCCGACGTGAAGGCGGTCGCGGACCGCGTGGTCGTGCTGCGGCTCGGCCGCAACGCCGGGGAGTTCCGCGCCGGCGAGACGAGCCAGGAGGAGATCGTTCAGGCCATCACCGGCGCGCTCGACAGCGCCGCTTCCCGTCGCAGGGCCCGCCGCGAGGACGAGTCATGAGTGCTGCACCCGCACCACCCGCACCGCCCGCGGCCGGACCGCTGGCGGAAGAGTCCCGCTCGGTGTTCGGCGGGATAGGCCGTCGCATCCGCCACGGCGAGCTGGGCGCCTGGCCGGTCATCATCGGCCTGATCGTGATCTGGGTGGTGTTCCAGTCGCTCAACGACCGGTTCCTCACCCCGCAGAACCTGTCCAACCTCACCCTGCAGATCGCGGCCACGGGCACGATCAGCGTGGGCATCGTGCTCGTTCTGCTGCTCGGCGAGATCGACCTGTCGGTCGGTTCGGTGGCCGGGGTGGCCGCCGCGACGCTCGCGGTGCTCACCGTCCGCAACGGCTGGGGCGACGTCGCGGCGATCGTCGCGGTGCTCGTGTTCGGCGCGCTCATCGGTACGCTCCATGGCACGATCTTCGCGAAGATCGGTGTACCGGCCTTCGTCGTCACGCTCGCCGGCAACATCGGCTGGCTGGGCCTGCAGCTCTATCTGCTGTCTCCGCAAGGGACGATCAACCTCTCGTACACCGGGTTCATCGCGAAGCTGACTCACACCAACCTCAGCGACATCGCGGGCTGGGTCGTGGGCATCCTGGTGATCGTGCTCTACGCGCTGGCTTTGATCGTCGATCAGCGCCGGCGGCTGGCCAACGGGCTGCCGGTCCGGTCGATGCGGGATTCGCTGATCCGCGTCATCGGTCTCGCGCTCATCGTGGCCGTCTCGGTCGCGGTGCTCAACGCGTGGCAGGGCGTACCGGTCGCGTTGCTCATCTTCGTGGGCCTGGTGGTCGTGGTGGACCTGGTGCTGCGCCGCACCCGGTACGGCCGGAGCATCTACGCGGTCGGCGGCAACGCGGAGGCGGCTCGGCGCGCCGGTATCAACGTCGCGTTCATCCGGATCTCCGTGTTCGCGCTCTGCTCGATGCTCGCCGCGCTGGGCGGCGTCCTCACCGCGTCCCGCGGTTACTCGGCCGGCCAGTCCACGGGCGCGGGTGACGTGCTGCTCGTCGCGATCGCCGCGGCGGTCATCGGTGGCGTGAGCCTCTTCGGCGGCCGGGGCAGCACGTACGGGGCGCTGCTGGGCAGCCTGGTGCTCGGCTCGATCACGTCGGGCATGTTCCTGCTGCAGCTCGAATCGTCCGTGCGCTACATGATCACGGCCGTCGTGCTGCTGGCCGCGGTCATCCTCGACTCGCTGTCCCGCCGGGGCCGCCAAGCCTCCGGCCGCGAGTAAGACCCCGGAGGCGGCTAGCGGGGGTCGCCGTAGACGATGCCGCGGCCGTTGGTGGCGATGTAGACCCGGCCGTAGACCCGCGGGTCACCGGTGATCGCCGCACCGGTCCAGGCGTACTGGTGCCGGTCGTCGTTGATCCGTACCCAGGACCGGCCCGCGTCGTCGGACCGGAAGATGCCGCGCACGCCGCGGATCCGGGCGCTGCTGAACAGGGTGGGGTACCGTCGCCGCGGCGCCGGCTTACCGAACCCGATCGTGTCCGCCTCCTCCACAGTGGACAGACGGGCGAACGACCCGCCGCCGTCGGTGGAGTGCCAGAGCCCGTAGACGCCGCCGGCCTCGTCGCCGCCGGCGAACCAGACGTCGCCCTCGACCCCGGGCAGAGCCTTGAACCTGACATTGCCCTGGCTCGGCAGTCCGGCGGCCCCGGTCGCCGCGAACGACGCGCCGCCGTCCGTGCTGGCGTAGAAGACCCCGCCCGCGTACGCGTAGAACCGTTGCGGGTTGACCCGGTCCGACTCGACGGTCGCGCCCGCCGGTACGCCGGCCGACGCGGTCCAGGTGGCGCCGCCGTCGGTCGAGTGGTGCACCGCGGCGCCGCCCGGTGACCAGACGAGCCGGGCGCCGTCGGCGCTGACCGCGACCGTACCGCCCTCGCTCGTCTCGGCCGGCTGGGTCGCCGCCGGCGTCCAGGTCGCCCCGCCGTCCGTGGACACCCCGAGGTACGGGCTGCTGTTGCCGGACCGCACGATCACCGAAGGCCGAAGCTCCGCGTAGTCCAGGCTGGTGGTGTTGCTGATCGTCGGCGTGTCGTACATCTTCCCGGCGAGCCGGAAGTCGGTGTGCACGAACCCGCCGACGTCGCGGACCGCGGAGAGCAGGTGGGCGCCGGCCGGTGGGCTGATCAGGTCCAGCACCGAGACCTCCTCCAGCCCACGTGCGGTCACCGCGATGTGCACCGTCCCGCCGGTGTCCCAGTCGGTGAGGTTGCGGGTGCCGTAGATCGTGGCGCCGGTCCCGTAGAGCAGCCGGTTCGAGTCGAACGGGTCGATCTCCACCGACTCGGTCATCCAGCCCAGCTTGGGCACCTGCTCCGGCAGGCCCGGCGTCGCGTTCCAGGTCAGCCACGGCGCCTCGGAGATGTCGATGTCGTAGCGGTTGACCCGGTCGGGCCAGCTCGGGATCTCCCACGACCTGGTCCACGTCGCGCCGGAGTCGGTACTGCGGAAGAAGATGACATCCGGCCACCAGGAGATCTGGGTGGCCACCATCAGGGTGCCCGGACGCTGCCGGTCGACGGTCAGGCCGCTGTACCCGAAGTAGTCGTCCGGGCTCGTCGAGGGCACCGGACTGACCAGGGTCCAGGCGCCGGTGGCGGTGTCCAGCCGCCACACATCGCCCTTGCTCCCGTCGTACGGGCCGGAGGCGTCGCTCGTGGCCAGGAACAGGTACCCGGTCGTGGCGTCCAGCACGCCCTTGTGCGGCAGGTACCCGGTGGGCTGCCCGGGCACCCGCTGGAAGCTCCGCCCGGCGTCCGTGGACCGGTAGAGGATGTTCTCCTTGTCCGCGACACCGACGTAGATGGTCTGCGTGGGGCGGCGGCGCGATCCGGTGCGCTCGTCGAATACGACCCAGAGCACGCCGAGGTTGTCGCTGTTGTACCCGCTGGGGTCGTTGGGGTCGATGACGAAGGTGCCCGGGTTCGGGAAACTGTCCACTCTGGACCAGGAGGCGCCGAAGTTGGTGCTGCGCCAGAGCCCGTGCCCTCCGCGTACGCCCAGGTAGAGGATGTTGTTGCGGTTCGGGTCGATGGCGAGCCGCTCGCCGATGCCGCGGGCCGGCATGTTGCCGCCCAGCTTGAACGGCAGCGAGGCGGCCTGCCAGGTGGTACCGCGGTCCCGCGAGCGCAGGATGGCGCCGTTGTTCGGGTCCCAGTCGTTGGTGTACGTGCCCGCGGCGACGTACACCCGGTCCGGGTCGACGGCGTCGGTGGCGAGGCTGACGATGCCGCTGTGGCCCCAGTTGTCCCAGCCGACCGAGTCCAGCAACGGGATCCAGCGCCGGGTGCGTTCGTGCCGGCGGTACGCGCCGCCGATGTCGGTCCGCGCGTAGACGAGGTTGCGCTCGCCCCGGTTGAAGACGATGCCGGGCACGAAACCGCCGCCGACGATCTCGACGTTGCGCCAGACGTAGCTCGGGTGGCGGCCGTGCGCCGCGGCTCGGTCGGCAACCGAGCCGGACGTCAACGTCGGTGCGGCCGCCGCGGCGGCGGCGCCGGCCAGCAGGGCGCGACGCGAGACCTGCGGGGTGGATGGAACCTGCGGAGAGGGCACGTCACAGATTTCACAATTTCGATGACGTGGTGTCAATAGTTTGGCGACAAAACCAACTTACTGGTCGACGATGCCGTCCGCGGTCAGGCGGTCGGCGATCGTGCGCAGCGCGACCCGGAGGCGTGACTTGGCCGTACCCTCCGGGATGCCGAGCTGGCGGGCGACCTCCCGGTAGGTGTGGCCGCCGAAGTACGCGAGCCGGATCGCCTTGCGCTGCGGCTCGGGCAGGTCGGCGACCGCGCTACGGACGGCCTTGGCGACGATGTCGGACATGAGCGCCTCGTCCACCGGCCCTTCGACCGTCACGGGCGGTGAGATCGCTTGGTAGCGCGCCCGTACCCGGCCACGACGCAGCCAGTCCAGCGCCCGGCTGCGGGCCACCACGGACAGCCACGCCCGCAGCGGGCCGCGCGCCGGATCGTAGGACTCGGGACGCTCCCAGACGTGCACGAAGACATCCTGGGTGATGTCCTCGGCCGCGCCACGGTCACCGACGATGCGCAGGGCGAGGGAGTGGACGAGTGTGGCCCAGCGGTCGTAGACCTCGGTGAGCGCGGTGTCGTCGCCGGCCACCAGCCGGTCACGTAGTCGCACGTCGCCCTCGCTCACGACGCCTCGCTTGCCGCTCGGCGGCGCCGCGCGCGGATGCCGCCGGGCCGGCCGGTCCGCGCGCCGCGCTCGCTCATCAGTCACATCCCAGGGTGGCCGCGGCGCGCAGTGTGGCGGCGGCCAGCGGCCGGTCGCCGTGCACGGTGTGGCGCAACGCGTCCGGAGCGATCCGGTTCGCGACGAGCCGGCAGAACGCGACGGCGTCGGCGAAGATCGTGGCTTCCGGACCGGCGCCGGCATCGACCGTCCATTCGCCACCGCCGGGACCGTGCAGGACGAGGTGGACGGTGCCGGTCGTGACCATGGCCCGGGGGAGGAGCCGCGCGGCCAGGTCGGCGATGTGCCGGATGTGACCGGTGGGTGGCGGCGGCAGTGGTCGGCCGACCGCCACGGTCACGTCATCCAGGTGGATCCAGGTTTCGAAGGCGCGCTGCACCAGCGCATCCCGCACCGGCGCGCGCTGCGGAGCGCCGCGGCCGGCCAGCCGGACCGGTCGATCGGGCGCGAGGATCACCAGCCCGGCGACCAGGGCGTCGGCCTGCGCCCGCCAGGTGGCCCGTGCGGTACCGCCGGTGCCCGGACGGGCCGGCACCCCGGCGTCCTCGGCGAGCCTGGCGTCGTTCGCGGCGAGGTGGGCGATGATCCCGTCGACGGTCGCGTGCCGCGGATCGGGCCGGTGCCAGTCCGCCGCGGAGAGAGCGCGCAGCACGCCGTCGAGCCGGGCGACCTGCGCGGCGTACGCCGCGGCCAGCGCGCCGAGCGGGTTCGGCGCGCGGCGGGTCCGGGCGACGGCCAGCACGCCGTCGCGCAGCGTAACCGGCGGCGGCACGGCGCCGTCCAGGGCGAGCCACCCGGCCGTGACCCGCAGCCGGTTCGCTTCCGCCGCACACGTCGCGCAGCCGGTCAGGTGCGCCTCGACGCGCGCGGATTCGTCGTCGTCACAGGCGCCGAGCGCCCACGCGCCGAGCAGGTCCGGCACGCCGCCATGCGAATCCATGTGCTCCTCCGTCGCGGACCGTATCGTACGCCGCCGGCCGGTTCTGTCCGTCGCCGGACACCCGCCGGGCACCCGCCGGACAGCGCCGGTCACCGCCGGTTACCACAGTAGCTCACCCGACCAGCGCGCTGGCCGACTCCATTGTGGATTCGCGGGATCGCCTCAGAGCCGCGCCGGGCCGCGATGGCCGGCACGACCGTAGCGCCCACCCAGCCGCCGAACACCGACCTCGACCGAACCATTGAGGTCCACAGTGGATGACGTCCGGCCCGGCCGTCCCAGGCCAGGTGGCCGACCGGCGCGGCGGGTGGGCGGAGGCCCACTCTTACCGATTTGGCCCGGCCAAAGGACCCGTACGGTCCATGCGGACGGTATTGACGGCCTTGATGGAACGTCGCAGACTCGGCCATGGCCACCGGTCCGCCGATCGAGGACGTACTCCGTCGCGTCGACGTGTGGGCCGGTCGGACCGTCTCCCACCGGCCGATCGAGGGCGGGCTGAGCCACCACATCTGGCGGGTCGACGCGGGCAACCGCAGCTACGTGCTGCGGGTGCTGGACCCGGCCGTCTCCGAGGTCGGTCTCGGGGTCGCGCCGGAGGTGGAGATCGCGAACACCCGCACGGCGGCGGAGAGCGGGATCGGCGCGCGCGTCTTCGAGGTCCTGCCGGAGGTGCCGGCCCTGGTGCTGGAGTACCTTCCCGGCCGTACGCTGACCGCCGCCGACGTCCGGGAGCCGTCCACGATGGACCGCATCGCGGCGGTCTGCCGCCGGTTGCACGCGGGCCGCCGGTTCGGCAACCGCTTCGACATCATCGACAAACTGCACGAGCTGCTGGACATCTGCCGGCGGCACGACCTGCGGATCCCGGACGGGTACGCCGATCGGGTCAAGATCGCCGACAGGCTGGCCGCCGCACTGGCGTCCGCGCCGCTGCCCGCGGTGCCCTGCCACAACGACCTGCTCGCGGAGAACCTCCTCGACGTGGGCGGGCAGATCCGCATCGTGGACTACCAGCTCAGCGGCGACAACGACCCGACGTTCGAGCTGGGCGACATCGCCGCCGAGGCCGACTTCACGCCGGACGAGGCCGAGCGGCTGGCCGTCGCGTACTTCTCCGACGAGCTGACCCCCGCGCTGCTCGCGCGGGTGCGTGCCCAGCTGATGCTGTCGAACGTCACCTGGACCCTGTGGTTGTCGGTCCATAGTGGACTTCTGAGCCGGCCGGGACCGGACCACCGGGGAGCGGCCGAGGACAAGTGGCGCCAGGCATGCCGGGACCTGGACTCGCCGGATCTCGGCCGGATTCTGGACGCCGTCGGCGGGCGGCGCCGGCACGCGCTCCGGCGGGTGACCGAGTGGCGGCCCTGGCGGCGCGCCCGTAGCACCACCACTGCCTCCCGCATCCCCGGGGAGTCGCCATGACCCCGACAACCATGCCTGGTCACGCCCGACTCCCGCGGTCGCCGAGTCGCGCCGCGGCCGGACCGGTGGCACGGTCGCCACGTGGGACGCGATCCTGGCCGGCGATGCCACCGCCGCCCGGGGCCGCGATGGAGGAACATTGCGAGGGTACCGGCCAGCTCATCCGCGGGTTGCTCGGCACAATGGATCGGCAGTAGACCTTTACGGCAGGTGAGAAGGGGATCACGATGCTCAGCCTGGAGAAGCTGCGGGTCGAGGTCGAGTCGGGCGCGATCGACACGGTCGTGCTCGGCATCGTCGACATGCAGGGTCGGCTGCAGGGCAAGCGGTTCCACGCGCCGTACTTCGTCAGCGACGTGGTGGGGCACTTCTCCGAGGGATGCAACTACCTGCTCGCCGTCGACGTCGACATGAACACCGTCGACGGCTACGCCATGTCCTCGTGGGAGCGCGGCTACGGCGACTTCGCGATGGTGCCGGACCTGGGTACACTGCGCCGGCTCCCGTGGCACCCGGGCACCGCGATGGCCTTCGGCGACCTCACCTGGTTCGACGGCTCCCCGGTCGCCGCCTCGCCGCGGCAGATCCTCAGGCGGCAGCTGGACCGGTTGGCCCAGCACGGGTTGCGGGCGTACGCCGGCACCGAGCTGGAGTTCATCGTCTACCGCGACTCGTACGAGGACGCCTGGCGGCGCGGCTTCCGCGAGCTGACCCCGGCCAACCTGTACAACGTGGACTACTCGCTGCTCGGCACCGCCCGGATCGAGCCGCTGCTGCGGCGGCTCCGGACCGAGATGGCCGAGGCGGGCATGATGCCGGAGAGCGCGAAGGGGGAGTGCAACCTCGGTCAGCACGAGATCGCCTTCCGGTACGCGGACGCGCTGCGGTGTGCGGACAACCACACGGTCTACAAGAACGGGGCGAAGGAGATCGCGGCCCAGGAGCGCGTCTCGGTGACGTTCATGGCGAAGCCGAACGCCCGGGAGGGCAACTCCTGCCACATCCACTTCTCGCTGCGGGACGAGACGTCCGGCGCGCCGGTGATGGCCGGGTCCGGGCCGGCCGGGCTCTCCCCGCTGGGCGAGCAGGTGCTGGCCGGGCTGCTGGCCACGATGCGGGAGTTCGCGCTCTTCTACGCGCCGAACGTCAACTCGTACAAACGGTTCCAGCCCGGGTCGTTCGCGCCGACCGTGGTCCGCTGGGGGGCGGACAACCGGACCTGCGCGCTACGGGTGGTCGGGCACTCGCCGTCGTCGATCCGGGTGGAGAACCGGGTGCCCGGCGGCGACGTCAACCCGTACCTGGCGATGGCGGCCCTAGTCGCCGGCGCGCTGCACGGCATCGAGGGCGGGCTGGAGTTGGAGCCGGCGTACCCCGGCAACGCGTACTCCGATGCCGGCGCGCCACGGGTACCCGGCACGCTGCGGGACGCGCTGGCGCTGTGGGAGGACAGCGCGGCCGCCGCGGCCGCCTTCGGGGACGAGGTCGTCGCGCACTACGCCAACAACGCCCGGGTCGAGGTCGCCGCGTTCGACGCCGCGGTCACCGACTGGGAGCTCTACCGGGGGTTCGAGCGGCTATGACGCCGTCGCATCGCTCGGTGATCATGGGCGTGACGCAGGTGGTCAACCCGGCGACCGGCGAAGTGGTCGCGGAGGTCCGCGCCAGTACCGCGGAGGAGGCGGACGCGGCGATCGAGCGCTCGAGGGGGGCGTTCGAATCGTGGCGGCGATTCTCACCGGGGGACCGGGCTCGGTTGCTACGTGCCTTTGCCTCCACAGTGGACGACCATATCGAGGAGTTGGCGCGGCTGGAGGTCGCCAACTCCGGCCATACGATCGGCAACGCCCGCTGGGAGGCGGGCAACGTCCGGGACGTCCTGCACTACTACGCGGCGGCTCCGGAGCGGCTCTTCGGCCGGCAGATCCCGGTACCGGGCGGGATCGACGTCACGTTCGCGGAGCCGCTCGGCGTGGTCGGCGTCATCGTCCCGTGGAACTTCCCGATGCCGATCGCCGGCTGGGGTTTCGCCCCGGCGCTCGCGGCCGGCAACACGGTCGTGCTCAAGCCGGCCGAGCTGACCCCGCTGACCGCGCTCCGGCTGGCCGAGCTGGCGCTGGAGGCCGGTCTGCCCGACGGCGTGTTCACGGTCGTGCCCGGCACGGGCTCCGTGGTCGGCGAGCGGCTCGTCCGGCACCCCGCGGTACGCAAGATCTGCTTCACCGGCTCGACCGAGGTCGGCAAGGCCGTCATGCGGGGCTGCGCCGACCGGGTGAAGCGGGTGACCCTGGAGCTCGGCGGCAAGAGCGCGAACATCGTCTTCGCCGACGCCGACCTCGCGAAGGCGGCCGCGGCCGCGCCCTACGGCGTCTTCGACAACGCCGGCCAGGACTGCTGTGCCCGGACCCGGATCCTGGTCGAGCAGCCCGCGTACGACGAGTTCCTCGCCCTGCTGGAACCGGCCGTACGCGCGTTGCGGGTCCTGGATCCGGCGGACGAGACGGCGGAGATGGGCCCGCTCATCTCGGCGGCCCAGCGCGAAACCGTGCACTCCTTTGTGGACGGAGCCGACATCGCGTTCCAGGGCACCTGCCCGGACGGTCCCGGCTACTGGTACCCGCCGACGGTGCTGCGCTCACGGGACGGCACCGAGCGGCACTGGCGCGAGGAGATCTTCGGCCCGGTCGTGTCGGTGCTCCCGTTCGGCGGCGAGGAGGAGGCGGTCCGGTTGGCCAACGACACCGAGTACGGCCTGTCCGGCTCGCTGTGGACCCGGGACGTGGGTCGCGCGATCCGGGTGGCCCGCGGTGTCGAGACCGGCACGCTGAGCGTCAACTCGCACTCGTCCGTCCGCTACTGGACGCCGTTCGGCGGGATGAAGCAGTCCGGTCTCGGGCGGGAGCTGGGTCCGGACGCGCTGACCGCGTTCACCGACATCAAGAACGTCTTCATCAGTACGGAGGAGTGAGTGTCGCTTCGGCTTCAGGACCGGGTCGCCGTGATCACCGGCGCGGGCAGTGGCATCGGGCTCGCGACCGTGCGGCGGTTCGCCGCCGAGGGCGCATTCGTGGTCGCGGTCGACGTCGACCGCGACCGGCTGGCCGCCATCGAGGCGGAGGTCGGCGACGCGCTCGCCGTCGACGTGAGCGACGAGGCGGCGGTTCGGGACATGTTCGACACCGTGGCGGCGCGGCACGGCCGGGTCGACATAGCGTTCAACAACGCCGGCATCTCCCCGCCCGACGACGACTCCATTCTGGACACCGGGCTCGACGTCTGGGAGCGGGTACAGCGGGTCAACCTGACGTCGGTCTACCTCTGCTGCCGGTTCGCGATCCCGCACATGCGACGGCAGGGCAAGGGCGCGATCGTCAACACCGCCAGCTTCGTGGCGCTGTTGGGCGCGGCGACGTCGCAGATCTCGTACACCGCGAGCAAGGGCGGCGTGCTGGCGATGAGCCGCGAGCTCGGTGTCCAGTTCGCCCGCGAGGGGATCCGGGTCAACGCGCTGTGCCCCGGGCCGGTCAACACCCCGCTGCTGAAGGAGCTGTTCGCGAAGGATCCGGAGCGGGCCGCGCGGCGCCTCGTCCACGTACCCATGGGCCGGTTCGCCGAACCCGAGGAGATCGCCGCCGCCGCCGCCTTTCTGGCGAGCGACGACGCCTCGTTCGTCACCGCGAGCGCGTTCATCGTGGATGGTGGGATCACGGGTGCCTACGTAACCCCTTTGTAGACCGCCATCCTCCGTTCGGCCTCTCATGATGCGGGAGATCGGGTACGACGTGGCCGAAGTGTCGATTGAGCTGCTTGGTGAGGGGTAGGTTGATGTCATGTCTCGCCCGGTGATCGGCATCACGACGTACGCGGAGGAGGCCCGGTTCGGGCTCGTGGACACATTTGCGGCGGTACTGCCGCTCTCCTATGTCCACGCCGTGCACGAGAGTGGTGGCCGGGCGGTCCTGATCACCCCCGACGATCCGGACGTCGACATCCTCTACCGCATAGACGGCATTCTGTTCACCGGGGGCTCGGACGTCGACCCCAGCCTGTACGGGGAGAGGCCGCACCCGACCGCGAGCGTGCGGCCCGAACGGGACGCGGCCGAGCTGTTCCTGCTGCGCGCCGCGGTCGAGGCCGACCTGCCGATCTTCGGGATCTGCCGGGGCATGCAGCTGATGGCCGTGGCCTACGGCGGGCGCCTGCACCAGCACCTGCCCGACGTGCTCGGGCACCACCACCACCGGCCGGTGACCGGGCCGAAGTTCGGCGAGCACCCGGTCCGGGTCAAGCCGGGCACGCTGTGCCAGTCGATCCTGGGTAACTCGGTGATCGTCAACTCCTTCCACCACCAGGGCATCGCCGATCCCGGCCGGCTCACGCCGGTGGGCTGGAGCCCGGAGGACGGGTTGATCGAGGCGATGGAGGACCCGACCAAGACGTTCGTGATCGGCGTGCAGTGGCACCCGGAGGACACCACCGATTTCCGGTTGTTCGCCGCGCACGTCGAGGCGTCCCGGGCCCGGCGGGACCGGATCCGCACGATGGTTGCGACCGGCCGGGCGACCGTACCGTGAGGTCACACCACCGCGACCGGGAGCTGGACGGCGAGGGCGCGCGCTAACGCGCGTACCGCGTCCGGGTTGGTCGTGACGAGCGCGGACCGGGTGGTGATCGCGGCGAGCACCACGGCGGCGGTCGCCAGGTCGGTCGTGCCGGACCGGGCGAGCAGCAGGCCGGCGTCGTAGGCGGCGGCGATCGGGAAACCGGTGAGCGCGCAGCCGCGCAGGAAGCCGGCGAGGGTCTCGGTGCGGGTCCCGGTGCGCTCGGTGGCGGCCCAGGCGAGGGTCAGCACGGGTGCGATCACCAGTGGCGCCTCGCTGCGCTGGAGCGCGCCGCGGTGCAGGTCCCAGATGGCGCGCTCACCCCGACCGGCGGCGACCAGCGCGCCCGTGTCGTAGACGAGCCCGCCCACGCGTCAGGCCGCCCGGGTGCGCAGGCGGTCCAGCGCCTCGGCGCACTCGGCGTCCCGGCTGACCGGGACCGGGGCGCCCACGCCGAGGTCGTCCAGCGGGCCGTCGGCCTCGCGCGGCACCTGGCCGTACTCCTCCTCGTAGGCGTTGACCGCGCGCAGGCCCTCCTCGACCCGGGCGCGGTGCTCGGCGTAGCGGGACAGCCAGGCGGACAGGCTCAGGCCGGCGGCCTTGGCGGCGACGACGGCCGCCTTGTACGCGCTCTCCTCGAGGGATATGGTGATCTTGCGGACGACCATGCGCCAATCATACTTCGTACCGGCGGTATGACCCTCGTCCCAGCCAATGTACTCTGGTGCCCATGAACGTCCGCGCCCCGCTCAGCCCCGGCACGCTCACCCCGTGGCGGCAGGTGCCACCGCAGATCCCGCGGCCGGACTACGTCGGCCGGCGAAGCGGCCAGCCGAAGCCGTGGCGCGGCTCGCACGTCCAGCGGCCGGAGACCATCGAGCGGATGCGGGTGGCCGGCAAGCTCGCGGCCCAGGCCGTGGTCCTCGCGGGCGAGTACTGCAAGCCCGGCGCCACCACCGACGAGATCGACCGCGTGGTGCACGAGTTCCTCTGCGACCACGGGGCCTACCCGTCCACGCTGGGCTACAAGGGCTTCCCGAAGTCGTGCTGCACGAGCCTCAACGAGGTCATCTGCCACGGCATCCCGGACTCGACCGAGCTGCGCGACGGCGACATCGTCAACGTCGACGTGACCGCGTTCCTCGGTGGCGTGCACGGCGACACGAACGCGACCTTCCTGGTCGGCAACGTCAGCGAGGAGGCGCGGCTGCTCGTCGAGCGGACGCACGAGGCGATGATGCGCGGGATCCGCGCGGTCGCCCCGGGCCGCCCGCTCAACGCCGTGGGCCGGGTCATCGAGGCGTACGCGAAGCGGTTCAACTACGGCGTCGTGCGCGACTTCACCGGGCACGGCATCGGTGAGGCGTTCCACAGTGGACTCTACGTGCCGCATTACGACAGCCCGCGGCTGGAGGTGGTGATGGAGCCGGGGATGACGTTCACGATCGAACCGATGATCACGCTCGGCACGTACCAGTACGACATCTGGCCGGACAAGTGGACGGTCGTCACCAAGGACCGGCGCTGGACGGCGCAGTTCGAGCACACGGTCGCGGTGACCGACGACGGGCACGAGATCCTGACCCTGCCGTGATCTCCGCCGGCCGGCCCGCCGCCGACGATCCGCACCACCACGCGGACGTCTCGGGCGGCTGGCTGCGGGCCGCCACGTTCGGCGCGATGGACGGCCTCGTCACGAACATCGCGCTGATCGCCGGGGTCGGCGGTGGTGGCGTCTCGACGCAGACGATCGTGCTCACCGGCGTGGCCGGCCTGGTCGCCGGCGCGATCTCGATGGGGCTGGGCGAGTACACCAGCGTCCGGACGCAGAACGAGCAGGTCGCCGCCGAGGTCGCCAAGGAGCGGCGGGAGCTGGAGAACCATCCGGAAGCCGAGGCCGAGGAGCTGGCCTCGATGTGGATCGAACGCGGACTGCCGGCGGACCTGGCGCACCAGGTCGCCCAGGCGCTCAAGCGCAACCCCGAAGAGGCGCTGCGGGTGCACGCCCAGGAGGAGCTGGGCGTCGTACCGGACGAGCAGCCCAGCCCGTGGACCGCCGCGATCTCGTCGTTCCTGTGCTTCTCGGCCGGCGCCGTGGTGCCGCTGCTGCCGTACTTCTTCGGGTCGTCCAGCCTGTGGCTGGCGCTCGCCTTCGGCGGCGTGGGCCTGTTCGTCACGGGTGCGGTCGTCTCCCGGTTCACCAACCGGTCGTGGTGGCGGAGCGGGCTGCGCCAGCTCGTGCTGGGCGGGCTCGCGGCCGGCGCGACCTACCTGATCGGTGGGCTGATCGGCGTCGACGGCGTCGCTTGAGCCCGTCCCGCACACTGGCGGCATGACCGGTTCCACCCCTCCTCGCCTCGTCTGCCCGCTGTGCCAGGGTGTCCAGTTCGACCGCCAGCACGGTCGGGTGGACAGCCGGTGGGGCTTCACGTCGCACCGGATGACCTTGATGATCTGCCGGCGCTGCCGGTACGTGCTGCACTTCTACGACACGCGCTCGATCTTCGATTTCGACTGAGCCGGCGCGGTCACCCGAACAGCTCCGCCGGCGTGGCGTCCACCGGCCGCCCCCGGCGGGCCAGCTCGTCGGCCTGGGCGGCGAGGATGCGGCCGAGCATGGTGATGTCGGCGCCGGCGACACCGGTGCGGTGCACGGCGTCGGCGCTGTTGCGGTAGTACGTCCGGGTCAGCAGCCCCTTCACGATGGCCGCCGACACCCGGGCCTCGGAGAGGGCGACCAGCGCGGCGTCCGTCTCGTACCACTCGGCCAGCCGGTTCGCCTTCGCGTGCGCGGAGGCGGCCCGGCACCACGCCTCCCGGGCGAGCGCGATGAACTCGCCGGCGGCAGCCTCGGCCAGGCGGGCCAGGTGGGTGTCGCGCAGTTGCTCGAACCACCCCTCCGGATCGAACATCGGCTTCGTCGTCACGTACTGGTCCGCCGCCACCGGCCAGGACATCGACAGGGTACGGGCGTGCTGCAGGTACTCGTCCGCGCCGATCACTCCACAGTGGACGATAATGCCGTCGATCCGCCGGGCCCAGGGCTCCGGCCCGGTCAGCGGCTTGTAGGTGACCACGACCAGATCGACATCGCTGCCCTCGTGGTCGTCGCCGTGGGCCAGCGAGCCGTGTACTCCGATCGCCCGGACCTCGGTGAGGTACCGGCGCCGCACCTGCTCGCCGACCTGGTCCGCGACCGTCCAGCGGGGATTCTCGGCCACGGGCGACATTGTGCGCGATGCCGACCTTCTTTGTGGCGTGATCGCCTGAATAACGGCCTGACCTGGGCGTACGGTTTGATCATGAGGCCGGACGAGGAGCTGGCCGGCGCCGTCACCGGGCGGGCCCACTGGCGGCTCGAGGGAGCGGCCGCGGTGTACGCCCCACCCGGCTCGGTGTCGACCGTCCGTGTCGTGGCCGTTCCGGGCGGTGGTCACCGGGAGCGGTTCCGGGCCATCGTCGTCCGTGCCGGCCAGGCACGGCACAGCCGTCCCGCCGGTACGGCCGTCGAGGCCGTCAGCTGGGCCGAGCGGATCCAGCTCGGTTGACCCGTGGCGGTCCACCTCTTCCGAACGATCAACTCTTACCGTGAGCGGCCCGCCGCCGTGCTGTGTTACGTCCAGATGTTGCTCAGGTCTGCGGTGAGCGCGACCGCGATCGGTTGCAGGGTTCTGGAGTTGCAGCTGACCAGCGCACCAGGTCACTGGGGCTGCTGTGGATGGCGCCTGCGCCGACCTGTTCCCAGGCTGAGTCGGCCACCTGCGCGACGCTGGCGTCCGGGGCGTCGTTGGTGTAGGAGATTGCCTTCTCGGGGATCTTCCCGGTGGAGTCCATCGCCATGTCCAGGTCGAGGGGGGCAAAGATTCGTTCCCGCAGGAACCGGGGCAGCGGCATGCCGGCGACATGGTGGACGATCTCGGCCAACAGCAGGTAATTCGAGTTTGAGTACTCAAAGGACGTGCCCGGCTCGAACCGCAGGGTGGATGTCTCGGCGAGCGTTTCCACGGCCTGGGCTTGGGTGGTCCGCTCCGCGTACGAGTACCCCTGAGCCTCCAGCAGTCGAAGGTAGTCCGGGAGTCCGCTGGTGTGATGTATCAGGTCGGTGATGCGCACCTGCCCCGCCCAGTCCGGAGAGGTGCTGCGACACGCAACCGGGATCGGCCTTGGGCCGGTCGACATGCCCTACCGGACCATCGACGAGCGGCCTGACCCTAACCCTTCACGCAGACGACCTGCCTGAGGTGCGCCACGACCTCGACCAGGTCGGCCTGGCTGGCGATCACCTCGTCCAGGTCCTTGTACGCACCCGGAATCTCGTCCACCACCCCGGAGTCCTTGCGGCACTCCACGCCGGCGGTCTGGGCCGCCAGGTCCGCGGTCGTGAACGTCTTCTTCGCCTTCGCCCGGGACATCCGCCGGCCGGCGCCGTGGCTCGCCGAGCAGTACGCGTCCTCGTTGCCGAGGCCGCGGACGATGTACGAGCCGGTGCCCATCGATCCCGGGATGATGCCCAGGTCGCCGGCCCTCGCGCGGATCGCGCCCTTGCGGGTCACGAGCAGCTCGACCCCGCCGTACGTCTCCTCCGCGACGTAGTTGTGGTGGCAGGAGATCGGCTGGTCGAACGCCACGTCGGCGCGGACCGTGTCGCGGACCACCCCGCAGAGCAGCGCCATCATCAGGGCCCGGTTGCGCCGTGCGTACTCCTGCGCCCACCACAGGTCCCGCCGGTACGCATCCATCTCCGGCGTACCCGTGAGGAACACGGCGAGGTCACGGTCCGGCAGGTCGGCGTTGTGCGGCAGCCCGCGGGCGACCGCGATGTGCCGGTCGGCCAGCTCCTTGCCGATGTTGCGCGACCCGGAATGCAGGATCAGCCACACCCGCGCCTCGGTGTCCAGGCAGACCTCGATGAAGTGGTTGCCGCCGCCAAGCGTGCCGAGCTGCCGGTGTGCACGGGCCCGCAGGCTCGCCACGCCCGGCGCGGTCAGCTCGTCGAAGCCGCCCCAGAACGCGTCCCAGCCGCGCTGCTCGACACCTGGCACGCGGCGCGGATCGACGGCGTCGCGGTGCATGCCGAACCCGGCCGGGATCTCGTTCTCGATGGCACGCCGCAGCCGGCCGAGGTCGTCGGGCAGGTCGTCGGCGCTGAGCGACGTCCGCACCGCGGACATCCCGCAGCCGATGTCCACACCGACCGCGGACGGGGCCAGGGCCTGCCGCATCGCGATGACCGACCCGACCGTGGCGCCCTTGCCGAAGTGGACGTCCGGCATGACGGCCACGCCCTCGACCCACCGGAGCGCGCCGATGTTGCGTAGTTGCCGCTGCGCCTCGGGCTCGATCCCGTCCGGGTCGGTCCAGACCCGTACCGGCGCCCGGGTCCCTGCCAGCATCGTGTACGTCATCGGCTCTCCTCGGCTCGTCCCATCTGATTGTCGCAGGCCCCGGGAGTCGAACCGGGCGGACCGCCCGCTGGCGGTCCACAGTGGATGGCGATGGTCCGGTGCGGCTCTGGGGTGGCTGGCCGGTGCCGACCCGACTGCCTCCCGGGTCACAGCCGGGCGCTCTGCCGTTGAGCTACAGCCACCAGGACATCCGTACCTGCGGCGGGATTCGAACCCGCGACCGTCGACTTATAAGATCGCCGCCCACACCAGGCTGGGCCTCGCAGGCGTTGAACGCATAGCGGGTGCGGAAGGTGCTCCTACTCGCAGTGCCGCTCCGAGGACTCGAACCTCGTCAGTCCGCCTTAAAAGGGCGGGAGTCGAACCCGCATATGGCGCCGTAGAAGGGCGCTGCTCTCTCCGTTGAGCTACCGAGGGAGATGGTCCCGCCGGCAGGAGTTGAACCTGCTACCTCCGCCTTATCAGAGCGGCGCCCGTACCACCCGGGCCCCGACGGGTCGTGCGGAGGGTGCAGGAGTCGAACCTGCTCGGGTGTCACCCGTCGTCGGCTTAGCGGGCCGCAGCCTTTCCGGTCGGCCAACCCTCCAGCGGCGTGCTGTCGCGTGTGCTCGGGGGGAGTCGAACCCCCATGCCGGCCAAGGCACCGCATTCTGAGCGCGGCATGTATACCAGGTTCCATCACGAGCACGTGGAGTAGCGCGGTGTCGAACCGCGCGCGGAAGGCTTGCAAGGCGATCCTGTGCACCGGCACCTACCCCGGGACCGGCCGGCGACGGCTTGGCAGCGCGGCTCACCGAGTCCACGCTGGGCCGAACACCGGCCGGCGCTGGCGTGGCCGCCCTCGGGCCGTCAGCCCGACGAGGATGACCCGTACGCCTGCTGGGAGCGGAGGATTCGAACCTCCACGAGCTGGGTCAGAGCCAACCATGCTTCCCGGTTACATCAGCTCCCAAGGCGGCCGGCGGGAGGTAGCGCCCGCCGGCCGGGCAGCGCCCGGGGCGCGGTCACCCGGTGCGCTGGTCGCAACCAGTCGCGGGCTGCGAGTGGGGATGGTGGAGCGGCCACGGGGAGTCGAACCCCGGTCTCGACCATGGCAAGGTCACGCACTTCCGTTGTGCTACAGCCGCATGAGAGCCATCGGCCGGACTCGAACCGGCTACCTCGGTCGTACCAGGACCGCGCTCTTCCTGGTGAGCTACGACGGTGTACCGCGGGCGGGACTCGAACCCGCAACGACGGAGGTTTGAGCTCCGCGCCTCGTACCGGTTGGGCTACCGCGGCGGACGCGAGCGGTCCGGGTCCGACCCGGGAACAGCTCGCGAGCGGATCTCATGCCATCCACTGTGGAGTTCTCAACGTGGTGCCATGTGCCACCGGTAAGCCGCGGCAACAAAGTGTAGGAGAAACACCGCCCGTTCCGGGCTTCCCGGTGGGCGGCGCTCGCGGCGTCTGCTGCGGCTATGCGCGCCACCGGTCCCGGTAGGGCTGCTCGCTGTCGGTCAGGTTGATCGCTCGCCCCGCGCAGGGCATGCCAACGAGACCGGACGGCGAGTGCCGTTGCGGTTTCCTGGTGGCCGGCCACAACATCACGGGAACTGCTCCTTCACTGCGGTGGTCTACATACGACGGTACGGCGGGCGTACCGCCTGGTGCAACGAATTTCCGGTCACTGTTCCGGTGCGACCGGGTAATCGTCGTCGCAGGCCCCGGTGTCGAACCGGGCCGGCCGCCGTTATGAGCGGCGGCTGGACAGCCAACGTCCGCCTGCGCCGTTCCACAGTGGATGGCGTCGAGGCCGTAGCCGGACTCGAACCGGCGTGAACCGCTTTGCTACCGCTATTGGAAAACCGCAAGTCACTGAACTACCGGAAGTACGTCGGGAGGGACTCGAACCCTCGACCCGCCGGGTAAGAGCCGGCTGTCTCTGCCGCTGAGCTACCGACGCGCGGCGGAAGGCACAGGAGTCGAACCCGCGGGTGCTACCCGGCGCCGGTTTTCGAAACCGGGTGCGGACCTGTTCCGCGCTGCCTTCCAGGGTCGGGCCGGCAGGATGTGGACCTGCGTCCTCCGCGTCCCGAACGCGGCGCGTTGGCCACGCGGCGCGCTGGCCACGCTGCACCACGGCCCGGAGCACCCCTGGAACGATTCGAACGTCCGACACCCGGATCCGTAATCCGGTGCTCTATCCGCTGAGCTACAGGGGCATGGCGCCGGCGACGGGGATCGAACCCGCGGCCCACGAGGGCGGGTGGGCTGCTCCGAGGGCAGGAATCGAAGCTGCGTCCCCCTGATCCAAAGTCAGGGTGCCCGGCCAGCAGAGCACCTCGGAACGACGAGCGGCCGGCGGGCATCGAACCCGCTGCTCCGGTTTGGAAGACCGGCATGTCCGCCCAGTTCACCACGACCGCACGGAATGTGACGTAGGCCGTGCCGGTCTCGAACCGGCGACCTCCTG